>Ga0114959_10000111_pt1 | contig 74181 bp, 63 predicted proteins | sample C_130625_EF_Meta_FD_87317 | JGI IMG/M metagenome (GOLD analysis project Ga0114959, IMG submission 87317) | Freshwater microbial communities from Lake Croche, Canada to study carbon cycling - C_130625_EF_MetaG | ecosystem: Environmental > Aquatic > Freshwater > Lake | place: Lake Croche, Canada...
AGAGAGGTGTCCGAGTGGTTGAAGGAGCACGCCTGGAAAGTGTGTATACGGCAACGTATCGAGGGTTCGAATCCCTTCCTCTCTGCATAAATATTCAATCAACACTATCTTGAAAGGGTTAATCGGTTTAGGCTATTACCTTAAATTTCAATTCAAAATTTGTATAGCATATAAGTAGTTAGATAGTTAGTTTGATAAAAGCAGAAAAAAACACCATCATTTTTTATATAAAATTTAGACCAATTTTACATATCTATCCAATAAATTTAAAATGAAACAAATCCTTTTCTTGATTCTTTTTTTTACAATTAGTAGTGTTTGCTTTGCCCAATTAAAACCCAACATAATCATCATCAATGCCGACGACTTAGGTTATGGCGATTTGAGTTGTTATGGTGCTACTAAAGTGCATACTCCCAATATTGATAAATTAGCTACATCAGGAATTCGTTTTACCAATGCACATAGTACCGCTGCAACATGCACACCAAGCAGGTTTTCATTATTAACGGGGCAATATGCATGGCGAAAAAATGGAACGGGTGTTGCGCCGGGTAATGCTGCATTATTAATTGAACCTGGCACTACTACTTTGCCAGCAATTTTTCAGCGTGCAGGATATTATACTGGCGTTGTAGGTAAATGGCATTTAGGGTTAGGAAAAGAAGGGCAATTAAATTGGAATGGTATCATTACACCAGGGCCATTAGAAATAGGCTTTAATCAATCCTTTATCATGCCCGCAACAGGCGATAGAACGCCTTGTGTTTATGTTGCCAATCATCGGGTAGTTAATTTAGATACTACAGATCCTATCATTATTAGTTATACCAACAAAATAGGCAATGAGCCAACAGGAAAAGACAATCCAGACCTCTTGCGCATGAAATCTTCGCAAGGACATAACCAAACCATTGTAAACGGTATTGGTAGAATAGGTTATATGAGTGGCGGAAAATCTGCACTATGGAAAGACGATCAAATGGCGCAAGTATTAGTGCAAGAAGCTGTTTCGTTTATAGTAAACAACCAACAAAAACCATTCTTCTTATATTTTGCGCCACACGATATTCATGTGCCCCGTGTTCCGAACAAAGCGTTTGTAGGAAAGAGTGGAATGGGTGCAAGAGGCGATGCTATTTTGCAATTAGACTGGGCCGTAGGACGCGTTCAAAAAGTACTGGATAGTTTGCATTTAAGCAATAAAACCTTGATTGTTTTTACCAGTGATAACGGACCTGTTTTAGACGATGGTTATGTAGATGATGCGGTTGAAAGATTAAATGGTCATACTCCTTCAGGACCCTTACGTGGCGGCAAGTACAGCATTTTTGATGCGGGAACCAGGGTGCCTTTTTTAATCAATTATCCTGGTAAAATACAGCCAGCTATTTCAAATGCATTAATTAGTCAGGTAGATTTATTGGCATCTTTTGCAGCTTTAAATTCGCAAAAATTATTAGTTGACGATGCTGTTGATAGTCAAAATATATTAGCTGCATTTTTAGGCAAATCAACTACAGGAAGAACGCATTTAATTGAACACGCTGGAACGCTTGCTATTATTGAAAAAGATTGGAAATACATTGAGCCGTCTACTAAAATGCGGTACGATAAATTCACTAATATTGAATTAGGAAATGATCCTTTGGCGCAATTATATGATCTTAAAAACGATATAAAAGAGCAATATAATTTGGCAGAAAAATATCCCGAAAAAGTAAAAGAGTTAGCGGCTTTATTAGAAACAATTAAAACAACAGGTAGAGATAGATAAAGCTGATCGTTGTAATTTTACTACATCAAATATCAAAACCAATTTAAATATTTGTTTGCGGCTGAATTTAAATCCAAATTAAATAAATCAAATAAAATAATATTAATCCTAAAACAGCTAGTATTAATCCACTCAGTCTTTTTCGTTTTATATAGAGCATTAATATCATTCCGCTAAGGGAAACAATCACCATTAAGCCGGCAGAAATATCAATCACCCAAGACCATCTAGAACCGGTATCTCTACCTTTGTGTAAATCATTTAAAACGCCAACAACACCAGCGCGAATAAACATAATATCATAACTGCCATTCTCGCGATTAATAAAGACGTCAGCCGCATAGCCAGGGCCTTTGAACGAAACACTGCACTGGCTATCATCAATTCTAAATTCACTAACAGCGGCTTTAATATTATGGGTTTTGCGTAAGTACTCAACAATATTTAATTTGTTAATTTGGTTAGTGTCTTTTGAACTAACCCATTGCAAATTTAGTTTGCCTTTTTCTTGCGAATTTTTTAATGCACCTGCAAAAGTGTCTGGATGGTTGAGTGTAATGCCCGTAACAGAAAAGAAAAATACAATCGCAAAACTTACCATCGACACATAAATATGTAGCCAACGCGAAAGCATAGCAATATTACGTTGCAGTGTTTGTTTAGGACTGCTTTTTTTCTTGGTGGTAGTAGTTTCTATGGTGCGGTTAGTTTTCGGCTGTTTTCTTTTTGTATTCAATGCTGGCACCTACCAATTCAATATTTCCTTTCAAATTAAATTGTTGTGGAGTATCGTTACAATCAATTTCTTGGGTCAATAAATCGTGTCCACCATGTTCGCGCACTACTTCAATATGAATAGTGTATTTTCCTGGTTTTAGAATAGCACCTTGGTCGTCTTTGCCATCCCATTTTAAAGTATATTTTCCTGGAGAACGCGTAGCACTTGTAATGGTGCTAAATGCTGCAGGGTTACTTGATAATGGCGCACCATTTTTGCGGAACCACTCTTTTACATCCGGTAACCAACGTGCTTTATTATACCAAAGTGCAATGGTTTTAACCGTGTTTTTATCTTTGTCTTCTACCCAAACAGCTGCAAAAGGTCTTTTAGCAAAACCCGGTTGCTGTGCTAGTTCTAGCCCAATCAATACCTCGTTTTTCCAATTTGTTTGAGCATTAATTGTAGCAGTATTATTTTTAGCAACTACTAAATTTTTCCAATGAGCACTTTCAATTCTATCGCCATTTTTGGTGATAATTAAATAATCTACACCAGTATATTTTGCAGCCAATGCAATGCTTTCTTTGGTTGATAAAACATTAAATGCAGTAGCCAATGCACCAGCATCCGTTGCTGAATTTGCTACTACAGTTGCACTAATAATTTCACCAGCTGGTTGAGCTGTTCTAGGATCAATAATATGCGAATACCAAACGCCATTAATCAATTCACCCCTGCGATAATTACCACTAGTAGCAACAGCTTTATTGCTTAAAACTAAATTAGCTATTGGTGCATCATTCTCAGCATCGGCTTTAGGATTACTAATTTGTACGTTCTCAGAAATATTACCAGCAATTACTAAATCACCACCAATATTTACCAAAATGCCGTTAATTTTTGTAGCGGCCATTGCAGCATTGGCGGCTGCTTTAATAATATATGATTTTGCAAAAGAATTTAATTTTAAAGGCGCATCACTATTATGTGTGGCAGTTTGGTTTGCTGCATCAAGCGTCCAATGGATTTGTTGTGTTTGCGCAATTGCATTTGTTAATGCATTATTAGTAGGCAATTGATTTTTAGCAGCGGCCTCTTTCCAAACCAAATTAACGGTTTCTGCAGCTGCACTTAATGCGCCATCAGTTTGTAAACGCCATTGGTCAAATAAACTCAAAACGGTAAATAAATCTTTTGAAACAGCAATTGGTTGATTTTTTGTTTTTAGCCAATTGCTGAATTCACTTTTAGCATCATAACCACTTAAAATAGCAGAAAGTCTTGTTATTTCATTCAATACAATATTTTCAACTTCTATTGCTTGCTTGGCCGATATGGTACTTGTTTTAATTTCTAAAGAAGTGCCCAATACATTTTCAAAATGCGACACATATAATTGTGCTGCTTTTTTTGTTTTAGTAGGAGGGGTTCCTGCAAAACTGCTAGAAAAAATTAGTGAGCAACAAACGAACAGCGCAATGGCATTTTTCATAAACTAAGGTTTAATTTCTGCGCCCAATGTATTTAATTAAGCGTTACAATTTCTTGAAAATCGGTGATCTATCTGTTAAAATCAGCCAAAAAGTTTTGTAGGATAAAAATCAATTACCTTATCCACCAATCAACTTAGCAATTCCAAAAGCACAACCTGCAGCAATAGCGCCAATCACAGCTACTTTTATGGCGCCTTGTAATGGAGGAGTGCCGGTTAATTTGCTTTTAAAATAACCAAATATAAAAAGGCAAGCTAAGGTAACAATGGCAGAAAGTTTTAATCCTTCTAATCCATTATCTACAAAAAAATACGGACTTAATGGAATCAATCCGCCAACTATATAAGATGCGCCAATATTAAAGGCACTTTTTCCAGCCCTTTTTGGATCTGGTTTTTCTAGGCCTAATTCATGTTTCATCATAAAGTCGGCCCAACGGTCTTTGTCTTTAATCAATTCTTCTACTGCCTCTTCTTGAACCGCTCTACTTAAACCTAATCCTTCAAAAAACACCCGCACTTCTTCTCTTTCAACTTCGGGTAAGGTTTCAATTTCTTCGTATTCTCTTTTTAATTCGCTAGCATAGTGTTCTTGCTCTGTTTTGCCTGCCAAATATCCGCCCAAACCCATGGCAATAGAGCCTGCAGCAATTTCTGCTATCCCGGCAATTACAATCAAATGCACATCTTTAACCGCACCGCTTAAGCCTGCCGCCAATGCAAAAGGCACTGTTAACCCATCTGCCATACCAATAACAATGTCTGTAATGGTTTCAGAACTGGTTAAGTGTTTTTCAATGTGGTTGTGATGAAGGTGTGTGTCCATGGTAGTTGGAGAACAGATTTTTAAGAATGAAATCCATTGACTGTTGCCAATAAAGGTATTGTTTTAATTGTTTTGGGCACCATTTTCTAACCAACAAATTATGGCTGCTTTATCTGTAGGAGAGAGTGTTGCATTTTTGGGCATTACTCCTGAACTAACTGCAGATTTAATTTGCAAGGCCGCATCATGAGCCGTTATATAATCTGCTAGAGATGGAAGTGGGTTTCCATCATGGCAACCAGATGAGGTGCAATTTGCAACAAATAAGGCTTTTACTTTGTTTTTGTAACTAATAGTAGGGTCGCAAACTGTTACCGTTTGTGTTGATTCATTCTTTTTACAGCCTGTAAAAAAGACAATGATTAAGCAAAAAGTAATTAATCGCATTGAACAAAATTATATTTTTTTTAAAATGACTAATGTTAATTTATAAATGATTTATGTAGGTATTTATTTAAAGTCAATCATTAGTAAAATATAGAATTAATTGATTATATATCAATCAGTTCTAAAATTAGTTAATGTTTCGGTAACATTCGCGTAACAATTCCTTAACATTGTGCGGATACTTTTGCTGCAATTAAAATATCAGCAGTGAAGCATTTTATAGCATACATCTTTTTTAGTTTTATAGTCTTGATGTCTTTTGCACAAAAAGGCAAGGTAGTTGGTAAAGTAACCAACTCAAGAAATGAAGGGCTTTCTGGTGTTACCATAAAAATTGCTGGTGGTGCAACAGGGTTTACAAAAACAGATTTAGACGGTCGTTTTGTGTTGCCAATTGAAGCTGGAAAAAAATATAGTGTTACCCTTTCTTACATAGGATACAGAGAAAAAACAATTGATGATATTAGCCTTACCAAAGTAGGCGAAGAAGAAACTTTAAATGTAATGCTAGATGAAGCGGGCAAAGCATTAGAAGCAGTAACTGTTAAATCATCTTCAAGAGGGGCTGGTGCAAAAGGAGAAACCGTTAATGCATTATTGGCATTTCAAAAAAACACTTCAACCGTATCTCAAGTAATTTCTGCCGAAGCAATTCGTAGGTCTCCAGATAAAAATACTGGTGAAGTTTTAAAACGTATTCCTGGTACTTCTATTCAAGAAGGAAAATACTTGGTAGTGCGTGGTTTGGCAGATAGATATAATCAAGCAATGTTAAATGGTATTTTATTAAGTAGTACAGAGCCAGATAGAAAAACATTTTCTTTCGACGTTTTCCCTGCACCAATGATTGACAATATTATTATCAACAAAGCTTTTGTTCCAGAATTGCCAGGAGAGTGGGCGGGTGGTTTAATTCAAGTAAATACAAAAGACATTCCAACTAGTAATTTCTTCAGTATACAATTAGGAACTGGATTTAATACACAAACTGCAGGTAGTGATTTTTATCAGTACAAAGGTGGTAGTTTAGATTTCTTAGGGATTGATGATGGCGCAAGGTCTTTGCCAGATGGTTTGCCAGCAAAAAATGCATTTAGTATGCTAGATCAAACACAAAAAACAGCATACGGAAAGCAATTTTCAAATGTTTGGTCTGCAGAAAAAAATGCTTCTAATTATCTACCAGTAACAAATAAAACTTTTCAAATTAACGGCGGTTTTAATACTAAATTAGGTGCTAATAACAAACTAGGTGTTTCACTTGCACTTACGTATAACCAAAGTTTTAAAAGAACCAATTTCGACAACAGACTTTATTCTATCACAAATAATTTAGCTAGTATAAATTTCGATTATCACAACGATAAATATAGTCAAGACGTGTTATGGGGTGCTTTAGGAAATTTCACTTTGCAATTAGGAAGTAATACTAAAATCTCTTGGAAATCAATTTTGAATATCAATTCTACCGACTATACAACTAAGCGTACCGGAAAAGATTTTGAAAATGATCCTATCAATGGCGAAAATATTAGGGCTACAGAATTGGCATTAAAAGCAAATACATTTTTTAATACACAATTATCTGGTGATCATAATATACCAAGTTTAAAAGCCAAATTGCATTGGTATGGAAGCTTTAATATTCTAGATCAATATATTCCTGACCAACGTCGTATACAATACAATCAAAACGTATCTGTTCCAAACTCTCCATACACCTTGTTGATCTCTGCATCAAAAACTTCTCAAAGAAGTGGTAGTAGGTATTATGGATTCTTAAATGATTATGTATATACAGGTGGTGGAGATGCAACTAAAAATTTTACAATCGGTTCTTTAAATCAAAGTGTAAAAGCGGGTTATTTATTACAAGTGAAAGATCGTTTGTTTGATTCAAGACCTTTTTCAGTGTATCTTCCTTCTGACAATCCTGCTTTACGTTTGTTACCAGAAAATCAAGTGTTTAGTCAAGAAAATTTTGGAACAGGATTCGATAACAAATTTGCTTTTAATGAAATTTTTGGTAATCAATACCGATATTTAGCAAACAGTATTTTAAATGCTGGCTTCTTACAGTTCGACAACCAAGTCTCTCGCCAATTAAGAGCAACATGGGGTGTTCGTTGGGAAAATTTCGACCAAGTTATTGGAAGCATGCAACAAAAAGATCCAAGACATATTCACACAACTGTTGACGACTTTTTACCTGGTTTGAATTTTACCTTTAAAGCAAATGAGCAAACCAATATCCGTTTGTCTGGTTCTCAAACTGTTGTTAGACCTGAGTTTCGTGAGTTAAGTCCTTTTGCTTTCTTTGATTTTGATTTAGGAGCAACTACAACTGGTAATAAAGAATTGGTTCGTACTAAAGTTACCAACGCAGACTTACGTTATGAGATTTATCCAAGAGCTGGAGAAATATTCACACTAGGTGTATTCTATAAATATTTCGAAAAACCAATCGAATTGTATTTCAACCAAACTGGTGCGGGTAGTTCTAGTACATTTAATTATATCAATGCCGATAAAGCTTCTGGATATGGTGCAGAATTAGAAATCAGAAAAAAATTAGATGTAGTATCTGATGCCTTACGCAATTTTGTATTCCAAGGAAACTTTTCTTACATCTACAATAGAGTAATTAGTTCTGGTACTAATTTAAACAGACCAATGCAAGGTCAAAGTCCTTATTTAATAAATGCATCTCTTCAGTATGATGTTGAAAAAATTGGCTTGAATACTACTTTATTGTTCAACCAAATTGGTCGTCGTATTTTATATGTAGGAAGTAGTGATTATCCGCCAGTATGGGAAAATCCACGTGCATTACTTGATTTACAAATGGCTAAAAAAATACTTAAAAATAAAGCAGAATTAAAATTAAATATTTCGGATTTGCTTAATCATGTAGCCTATTTCTACCACGACTTAAACGAAGACGGAAAATTCGATAAAACAAAAGATGCACTTGCGATTGCTCGTAAATATGGCACAAATGTTAGTATTTCTTTTGCCTATACCATTAAATAAAAAAAACAAATAAAAATTCTCCCAATGAAAAAGGTATTTATTCTGATTGCAGCCGCAGCAATGTTAGCAAGCAGTTGTAGAAAAATTGAAGTTGATGGAACTACTACAACTGTAGTTACTCCTCCATCTTCTACTCCAGTAGAAAATACGATTCTAGAAGGTCGTATCATTACAAATTTAACTTTAAAGGCAAGTTATACATATAAATTGCGTGGATTGGTTTATGTAACTAATGGTGCAATTTTAACCATTGAGCCAGGTACCAAAATTGTTGGTGAAAATGGTAAAAATGGTGCTTTAATCATTTGCCGTGGTGCAAAAATTAATGCAGATGGAACTGCTGATAAACCAATTGTATTTACTTCTGAAGCTGCAACCCCACAACGTGGTGACTGGGCTGGTGTAGTATTGTTAGGTCAAGCACCAAGTAACTCATCTTTTAACGGTGTTGATGGTGTAGGTGAAATTGAAGGTGGTGTTAATAATAGTGATGGTTTAGGTTTATATGGCTTAGGTGCTACTTCAAACTTAACTGATAATAGCGGTACTTTACGTTATGTACGTATTGAATATGCAGGGTACGCGTTTTTACCAGACAAAGAAATTAATGGTTTAACTTTTGGTGGTGTGGGTAACCAAACTACTATTGATTATGTGCAAGTTTCTTATGCTAATGACGATTCTTTTGAGTGGTTTGGCGGATCAGTAAACTGTAAACACTTAATCTCTTTCCGTACACTTGATGATGATTTTGATACTGATAATGGATTCAGTGGAAAAGTACAATTTGGTATTTCTTTACGTGACTCTTCTGTAGCGGATATTTCTAAGAGTGAAGCATTTGAGTGCGATAATGATGCTAACGGTTCAGATAGAATGACTTTCTTGCCTTCTATTCCAGTTAGTGCTAATAACTTAGTAGCAATCGTTCCTGTAAAAACTAGTGCAGTATTTAGTAATATGACTTTGATCGGACCAAAAGCAACTGCTACATCAGTTGGTAACAGTTTGTTTTTAGCAGGTGCACAATTACGTAGAAACTGCGAGCAAAGTATTTTCAACTCTGTATTCTTAGGTTGGGGCGGTGGCGCAGTTAACGGTTTGTTGATTGATGCTAGTAAAGGTACTCCTACCGATAAAAATTTAGATCCTGCAGGCGGATTGAATTTTAGAAATAACATCATTGCTGGACCGACTGCCAACGCAGTGGTTTATGCTGCTAGTGCAACGCCAACTGGTGCTACTACTGCTTCAATATTGGCTTGGGTAAATACTACTGCTTATGCAAATACCATTACAGCTAACAATACTGACGTAGGTTTAGGTGCTCCATTTGCTTATACAGCTCCTGATTTCAACCCAACTGCAACAGCTTCAATAGCTGCATCTGGTGCTGATTTTACAAATGCTAAGTTAAAAACTTCTACAAGTGGTAAATTAGACTTTACAACTGTTACCTATAAAGGTGCATGTGGTGTAGGCGATACTTGGTGGAAAACTTGGACTTCTTTTAAATAATATATTATAACCTTTTTCATAAAGAGGCTGTCTCAATAATATGAGTCAGCCTCTTTTTATTCGGATACCTGATGGAAAAATATATTCTTTTACACAATTCTCAGCGTAGCTTTTTAGTTTTGATACATCCTGTTATTTATTATCTTTAACCAAGCGTAATTATCAATCTTATGAAATATTATTTTGTAATCAGTTTACTAGTTATTATTGGCGGCGCTTGTAATAATCAATCAGCACCAAAACAAACAGCAGATACTGTAGCTCCAGCTCCCGTTAAAGATCTTGCAACCATTGCTGCTGAAAATGCAAGTTTGTTAAAGCAATATAATTCACTAGAAAAAGTATTTGATAACCAGAATTGGATGGTAATAAGAGGGAAGGATACAAGTTATTTATACCTAAGTCGGTTAAATAATTTTTTAATATTGGCGCATAATTTCAATATGAAAAAAGGTGATTCAGCCAATTTAATAATTGATTCAATTGTAGTGGTAGACAATAGAAAAGTTAGTTGGAAACACTATAACAAAAATTATATTTTAGAATCTGCAACCGATTACACCAATAACTGGGTGGCTGATTCAAGTAAAATAATTTTTAGGAAAAATGATGTTGGTACTTTAGGATTTGAAATAACTGGGCAAGAAAAATTGATGCTTAAAAAAACATTACCACTATCTACTTTTTTAGTTAGATCTTTTTATGATTATCAGCATGGAACAAAATTAGCATTCGATCAAACTGACTTTACTAAAAAGCACAAACCATAAATAATCACCAATTATTCATCTGCCCTTCCACAATTCTCTCTGGTTGTTTAACTTCATGCTCTTTCCAATTAGCATCGTAAGAGACAAACCAACTCAGCCAAAGAGTCCGTGACAAGCGCATTTGCAAGGGTTGTGTAAGAACAAGTAATATTATATCGGTTGCTAACCAATAAAAAATTCGGTTGTCGTCTATATCAAAAGTCATTCCTATTAATACTTTCCAAGCTACAAAAGTTGCAACAGTAAATGCAACAGATAAGGCATAACTCACATATCCGGTGCCATAGTAGAAGCCAACTTCTAATTCAGTGGCTTGCCCGCAAGACGGACATGTTGTTGGCATTTGCATGTTCTTAGAAAAATTATACGGATTTTTATGCGTATAAATTTTTCCTTCCCTACAACGCGGACAACGGTTATTAAAAACACTCCACAAATAAAAAGGCTTTTTTTCAGGAACAGACATGTAAGATGGTTGTTTGAAACTGCAAGTTAGTTATTAGTTGATAGGTTGATGGTATTTAAATGTTACAATTGTCGTCGTAGCCACAACCTCTTTTGGTGAAGGCTCCAATAATCCCAACAATTATAAGGGCGAATCCCAAAATAGCAGGAAGCCAGTCTTCAAAATGAATGGCTCCCCATAAAAATAACGCACCCGTACTTAAACGGATTATTAAGGCCCAATCGGGATTTAATAAAAATCGTAACATCTATTGTAGTTTGTTTTGTAAAGTGCTCCAATTGCCGCCATTAAAGGCTTCTATGCCTGCTTTTTTTAGCATGGTAGTTGCCATACCACTTCTTGCACCAGATTGACAAACGGTTATGATCTTTTTATTTTTCTTCCTCAATACATCTAACTTTTGTTCTACCATTTGTAATGGAATGTTTTGAGATTGGGGAATATGTCCTGATTTAAATTCATCTACCGAACGTACGTCTACAATAATAGCACCTTGTAAAAAAAGTTCCTTGAAGTCTATGGCTGGTGTGCCAATTCCGAATAAATTACTAAAGATTCCCATAATATTATTTTATACAAATCTCTGTGCATTATGGGCATTAAATAGTGACAATAGTTACAAAACAAAAAATAGCATTATAATAGTTCAATGGCATTGCGGTGTAATACCACCATTTTACGTTGTTCCATTTTTTTAAGTAGCCTAGAAATAACTTCTCTCGACGAATTTAATTCTTCGGCAATTTGTTGGTGCGACAAAGCAATGGTGTGAACGTTGTTTATTTTAACATGGCGTTGCAAATAAAAAAGCAGTCGTTCGTCCATATTTCTAAAAGCAACTTGGTCTATTAAATTAAGCAATTCATCGAAACGATTTCGGTAAGTGCTTAGTACAAAATGGTACCAAGTTTTGTATTCAATCATCCAACGATCAATTAATTGTAATGGCACCATTAATACAGTAGTTTCTTCTACCGTTTTGGCCATCACCTTACTGGCTTCTGCTTTTGCTGCACAAATAATGGATATGGCACAAGCTTCGCCAGGTTGTAAATAGTACATTAAAAATTCACCGCCGTCTTCATTTTCTCTAAATATTTTTACAGAGCCATCTAGTATTAACATGGTACTTTTTATGAACTGTCCTGTGCGAATCATTAGCTCTCCGGCAGGAAATGTTTTTATAACACCATGGGTAATTATTTCATTTAATAATTCAGGTTCAAATTGCGGAAATAAAACGCTAATATCTTCCATAATTATTTTGCTAAAATCTTTTCCATTTGAATACCGCGTGATCCTTTAACAAGTATATATGTATCTGTAAAATCCTGCGCCTGCAACCATTCTTTAGCAGCATTGGCATTGGGTAAATAAATAAAAGGATGTTTAATTTTTTCAAAATCACCTCCAACTAATACCACGTTTTTAAAACTGTATTTTTCAATAATATGGGCAATTGCTTGGTGTTCTTCAATGCTATTAATACCCAATTCTTTCATGGCACCAAGCATTAATACTTTGTTAGGTACAGAAAGTTTTGCAAAATTTTCTATGGCCAATTGCATGCTACTAGGGTTGGCATTATAAGCATCTAAAATAAAATGATTTGTTCCTACTTGTAGTAATTGAGAGCGACTATTAGATGGCGTATAATTTTCAATTGCCACCACCATTTTATTTTCAGGAATTTGAAAATAAAGCCCCACGGCTAATGCACACAAAACATTAGGTAAATTATAATCGCCTACCAATTGTGTATGAATTGTAACAGGATCAATTCCCTTACTAATTGCTACCGATAAAAAGGGTTCACTTGCTAACACTTCTCCTACCAAATTGCCAACCTTACTACCATAAGCAAAACGTTTTTCAATAGCCTTACTCATGTTTATCAAGTATGGGGCATCAGATAAAATAAAAGCAGTGCCACCATGTGTACTTAAATAATCAAACAATTCTCCTTTTCCTTTACGAACCCCTTCTTCGCCTCCAAATCCTTCTAGGTGTGCTTTGCCGCAATTGGTAATAATACCGTGTGTTGGCTGGGTATACAAGCAATAAGCTGCAATTTCTTTTTGGTGGTTGGCGCCCATTTCAATGACGGCAATTTCAGCATCCTTTTTAATTTTTAAAATGGTTAGCGGAATGCCAATATGGTTATTTAAATTTCCTTGGGTAGTAGCGGTTTTTAAATGGCTCGATAAAACAGCCGATACCAATTCTTTAGTAGTTGTTTTACCATTACTGCCTGTAATAGCAATCACAGGAATATGAAATTGTTCGCGGTGATAACGGGCTAAATCTTGTAAGCAGGTTAACACATCAGGTACCAATATTAAACGTTCGTTGCTTGGGTCAATTGGATCGTCAACAATGGCATAAGCTGCCCCTTTTTCTAATGCTTGTAAGGCAAATTCATTGCCATTAAAATTGGCACCTTTTAAGGCAAAAAAAAGGCTGCCCTGTTCTATTTTTCTAGTATCCGTTTCAATAGATGGATACTGCTCATAAATTTCATACAATTCTGCTATTTGCACAGGCATCAATTTATCTGTAAAAATACCGCCTTATTGTTAAGCAGCCACTAGTTAATTCCAAAAAAAAGCCACTCAAATAAATGAATGGCTTTTTCGTAAGCTGTATCGTTACCTTTTCCTTAACGCTTATTTCTTCGAGGAGGGAAAAAAGTACCAGATTTAGTTGCACTTGAAGTACTTTCAGCCGAACCATAGTGCGACATGGCACAACGGAATCCCAAAGTATTGGTACTTTGTTCTTCTTCTAAAAAGCGACGAGCACCTGGGCTTAACCAGTAAGCTCTATCATTCCAACTTCCTCCTTTAAATACCCTTGATTTGTCTGAAATTAAAGTGGTAATACCATAACCGTAGTTTACACCACTCACAGTGTCGCCATCATTATAATTCACTGCATATGAGCGTTGGTAATTACGTCTGTTTCTTAAAGCAGAATCAGATTCAGCAACCATTTTAATTCTACCCTTATCATCTCTTAAATTGCCTTCTCCACCAGAACGGTCAATCTTTTTAAATACGTTACCGCGGAAAGTATTAAAATCTTCTCCATCTAAACTAGTTAGTGGACGATAGACATCGGCTACCCACTCACTCACATTACCACTCATATTATATATTCCAAATCCGTTTGGTAAAAAAGAAGTTACTTCTCCAGGAATATCGGCGTTATCATTCAAGCCACCAGCAACGCCCATATTATCTCCAGCACCACGTTTAAAGTTGGCTAAATAAGCACCTTGAAAAGATCCTTTTTTGGTATAGCGAAGGTTATCAAAACCATCGTTTTTCCAAGCATAGATTTGTTTATTGGCTACTACTTCTTCTCCACGTTCTTTTTTATTACGTTTCTTTTGTGGATTTTCCATCATATAACCATAAGCAGCGTATTCCCACTCAGCTTCAGTTGGTAAGCGGTAGTCGCCAAACATAATACCATCTTCGAACTTAACTGTTGTTCTAGGGCGGCCTTGCGCATCTTTTAAAGGATTGCTTTTTTTGGTTACTTCTCTGCCCGGTACCGCTTGGTATTCGCCCAACATATAGGCTTGTGAGTTGAAATTATCTTGACCAGCGCCGTTTAATTCTTTTTTTAGTTGCGTTTTTTTGTCTAGAAAACCCTTGTTGATTAAGGTTAACTCATTCACGCGGTCGGTTCTCCAAATACAATAATCGGTGGCCTGCTTCCAATTAACACCCACAACAGGGTAGTAATTATAAGAGGGGTGCCTAAAATAATATTCAACCAACGGTTCGTTAAACGATAATTCACTTCTCCAAACCAAGCTATCGGGTTTTGCTTGGTCCACCACAGAATCCATACCAGCAGTGCCAAAAACGTTTTCAAGCCAGTACAAGTACTCGCGGTAGTGAACGTTAGCCACCTCTGTTTTGTCTATAAAAAAAGAAGAAATGGTTACACGACGCGTAATATTGTTCCAGTCGGCCATAACGTCTTCTTGGGTTGAACCCATCGTAAAAGTACCTCCTTGAACAAACACCAAACCCGGAGCTGTAGGAACGTCTTTAGGTTTGGGCACGTTGAAATTACCTTGATTTTTATCATTGTAATTCCATCCGGTAGCCGTAGACTTATCTAATTTTTTCTTACAGGATGCGAATGATCCGGCAAGGGCAAGAAGCCATACCAAATTCCTGATTGATTTTGATAACTGCATTATAAAAAATTGAGTTTGAAGTAGCGTTTTCTCAGATCATTCTAGTTTATGTCTACGCGAATATATAAGATTTCTGTTTATATCGTAAAAAAATGGGCAGCATTTGTCTGTTATCAAAAACCTAATTTTAACCATTGTTATATAAAAAGGCAGGTAAAAGCCTTGTAAAACTTAACAAAGGGCCAAAAAAAGTTTGATATTGAATTGAAAAAAGTTTCAAAAAAAAGCTTTATTACATTTGCACTAATGCTTAACAAAACAAAAATTGGTATCTTATTGCTGCTATTTTTAGGGCGGCAGACGCTATTGCAGGCGCAAAGAGTGTATGCCGCCAATTCAGTTTTAGCAACAGGTAATTGGATAAAAATTGGGGTAAAGCAAGCAGGCGTTTATAAAATTGATGCAACCAGTTTGGCTTCTATGAATTTGGTAGCAGGAAATATCAATTCTTCATCTATCAAATTATTTGGAAATGGTGGTGCCATGTTGCCCGAACCCAATACACAATTTAGAAACGACGATTTGGTAGAAAATGCAATAGAAATAATAGATGGGGGGGATGGAATTTTTAGTGGAAACGACTACTTGCTTTTTTATGCCAACGGCCCCAATGCATGGGTTAAAGACAGTTTGAATATGCAGTTCAATCATGTTAAAAATTTATATGCCGATACCGCTTATTATTATTTGAATATTGGTGGAACAGGCAAACGGCTAAACATTAAAGCTACCCCAACCAATTCGAACACAGTAGTAAATAGTTTTAATGAAAGATATTTTTACGAAAACGATTTGGTCAACCTGCAAAATAGTGGCAAGGAATGGTTGGGCGAATCGTTTAGTAGCAATGGAACATTAGCCAAAACATTTTCTATTGATTGGCCCGGAATGATTGCGCCAACAACATTAAAAACAAGTGTAGCTGCACGAAGCATCAATTCAGCAAGCAGTTTTGCTATTCAAATGAATGGACAAGCATCCATGAACATCAATATCCCTGCAGTGTCTGGCTATTTTTTAGATGCATATGCCATTGAAGGGAACAACAAAAAATCTATTAATGTAAGTACTTCTCCAATCAACTTAAATTATACCTATCAAACAACAGTAGCTGGTGCAGAAGGATGGCTAAATTGGTTTGAATTACATGGCCGACGGTCTTTAATAATGAATGGAACCAATCCATTGTCATTTAGGGATTGGGCATCAGTTTCTGCAGGCAATACTGCCAAATTTATTTTATCAAATGCAACTGCTAATACCAATATTTGGGAGATTACTAATCCATTTAATCCCGAAAAAATAAATAGCAATTTAACAGGAACAGATTGTATTTTTTTAGCCGATGCATCGCAACTGCGCGAGTATATTGCATTCGATAAAACCAATGTATTAATTCCAGTATCTACACAAAAAATTAGCAATCAAAACCTGCACCAAAGCAGTGTTGCAGACTATATTATTGTTACTGATGCATCATTCATTTCAGCGGCCAATCAATTGGCTGCATTCCATACACAGCAAGACCAATACAGAACAGTAGTAGCTACCACCCAACAAATTTACCAAGAATTTTCTGGCGGTATTCCAGACCCAACTGCTATTAGAGATTTTGTAAAAATGTATTACGATAAAGCAGGAACAATTGTAAGCAATCGACCAAAATATTTATTGTTATTAGGAGCCGCCTCTTTCGATTATAAAAACAGAATTGCAGGCAATACCAATTTGGTTCCAGGATACGAATCGGTAAATTCTTTCGATCCTTTATTAACGCATACTTCCGATGATTTTTTTGCATTGCTCGATGATGCAGATGATATTAATATGGTGGCACCTGCAGGATTATTAGATATTGGTGTTGGTAGAATTCCTGCTAGAAATTTAGCAGAAGCACAACTAATGGTGCAAAAAATTATACAATATTCTAGTCAAGCGAGTCTAGGATCTTGGCGCAACCAAGCCGTTTTTATAGCAGACGACAAAGACGCTAATTTGCATTTAAACGACGCAGAGTCTTTGGTGAATGGGGTTTCGGCCACAGATGCTTTTATTAATACCAATAAAATTTATCTCGATGCCTATCCACTAGTGAGTGGTTCAGGCGGCGCACGTTATCCTGCCGTAAATGATGCGATTGTTAATTCGGTTTTTAATGGCGCGTTAATTGTGAATTATAGTGGGCATGGTAATTCGCAACGCTTGGCCGAAGAAACAATTTTAAGTCAAACAGAATTAAATCGATTTAATAATTCAAATAAATTACCGCTATTTATTACCGCTAGTTGTGATTTTGCGCCTTACGACGATCCAGCTAAAACATCGTTGGGATCTAGCTTATTAATGGGCAATACCAATGGCGCCATTGCACTCATGACAACCACGCGCGTAGTATTTGCGTATAGTAATCGAATTATCAATGATAATTATTTGCGTATAGCCCTACAACCCAAATTGAATGGGCAATACATGCGTTTGGGCGAAGCAGTAATGGCTGCAAAAAATACCACCTATCAATCCTTTGGAGACGTTTTTAATAATAGAAAATTTACGCTATTAGGAGATCCTGCTATGCGATTAGCTTTTCCAACCTATCGTTTACAACTAACCAAAATAAATAACCAAGCACTCCATGCAACTGATAGTTTACAAGCCCTCGGAAAATATAGTTTCGATGGAATAGTTACCGATGCATTAGGCAATGCTGTAACAGATTTTAATGGCATTGTTTATCCCACAGTTTACGACAAAGCACAAACTGTAAAAACACTAGGCAATGATCCTGCAAGCCCTGTTATTAGTTTTTCTACACAAAATAGTGTGTTGTATAAGGGCAGTGCAAGCGTTACCAATGGCAGGTTTCAATTTAGTTTTATTGTACCCAAAGACATCAACTATCAACCTGGATTTGGCAAAATCAGTTTGTATGCCCATAATGGTTTGGTAGATGCCAATGGTGTAAATAATAGCCTATTTATTGGTGGTCAATCGAAACAATCATTAGATAATACAGGACCAACTATACTAGGTTTTATTAATGATGAAAATTTTAAAAATGGTGGACTGAGTAATGAAAATCCTGTGTTGTTATTGCAGTTATTTGATTCATCGGGTATTAGCACTTCTGGTGCTGGTATCGGCCACGATATTACCGCAGTTATTGACGGAAATGAGCGAGACATATTAGTATTGAATGATTATTATACCGCCATTAAAGACAGTTACCAAGCGGGTTCGGTACGATATCAATTACCAACATTATCAGAAGGGCAACACCGCATCCACATAAAAGCTTGGGATGTGGCCAATAATTCAAATGACATTGAAATAGTATTTGTGGTGGCAAAGCAAACAACACTTATAGTTAAAAACCTATTCAATTACCCTAACCCTTTTACTAGTCTAACACATTTTTCTTTCGAGCACAATCAGCCAAATACTTCTTTAGCTGTATCGATTGCCATTTTTAATACGGTAGGGCAGCTGGTAAAAACCATTCAATCAACAATAAATACAGCTGGTTCGCGAAATTGTAGCTTAGATTGGAATGGAACCGATGAAAATGGCCGAAAAATGAAAAAAGGTATTTATATTTACCAAATTAAGGTATCACTCAATGGTGTAACCTATCAAGAAGCAAAACAATTACTACTGTTTTAAACAAGTTAAATGGCATAAATTTTACCCATTTTTTATTATTTATCTTTGGGATAATCCCCCTAATTGTTTAAACAGAATCAAATCTATGAAATTAGCTATTCAAAGAGTTGTAGTCATTGCCATGTTTTGCGCACTTGCAACAAGTACCCTAAAAGCGCAAACAGATTCCATTAATATTGTTGGTACAGCAGTGCCATTTTTAAGAATTTCACCCGATGCAAGGGCGGGAGGTATGGGCGATTTAGCCATTGCCACAACCCCAGATGCCAATGCACCCTTTTGGAATTTAGCCAAATTGCCATTTGCTCAAAAAAAATCAGCCATTTCAGTAAATTATACGCCTTGGTTAAAAGACCTAGGATTAACCGATGTGTACCTAGCTAGCATGGCAGCATACACTAAATTAGATGAGGAATCGGCTATTTCAACTTCGTTACGATTTTTTAGTTTGGGCAATATACAACTGACCGATAATTCTGGTAATATTTTAAACTCAGTTAAGCCAAGTGAGTTTTGTATTGATCTAGGATATTCCAGAAAATTGAATGACAAATTGGGCATAGGCGGCGCATTACGTTATATCAATTCAAGACTAGTTACTGGTGATGTAGGAACCGGCGTGGTATACAAAGCAGGTAATTCAGTTGCCGCCGATGTGTCGGTGTTTTATAATGGTGTTTCAGACAATATTTCAAGTGGATTAAATTGGGGTATCACACTCTCTAATTTGGGTAGTAAAATAGGGTACACCAATGATGCTACTAATAAAGATTTTATTCCAGCCAATTTAGGGTTAGGGGTAGCTTATGTTAATGACATAAATGAAACCAATAGAATTTCATTTGGCTTAGACTTAAATAAATTATTGGTGCCCATTGCACCAAAAGCATCTGGTGTGTATAGTACTGATTCTGCTAATTTGGCTACCTATAGAAATACAGGCGTAGTATCTAGTTGGTTAAAATCGTTTAATGATGGAACTAGCGTTACCAGTAGCTTTCAGGCCTCACTAGGTATGGAGTATGCTTATAACGATCAGTTCTTTTTTAGGGGAGGCTATTTTTACGAAGACAAAACAAGGGGCAATAGAAAATACTTTTCTGTAGGTGCCGGATTTAATATGAATAGTTTGTCATTGAATGTTTCTTACCTCGTACCATCGGGCACGGGGGTAACCAGAAATCCATTGTCAAATACGGTACGTTTTGGATTGGTATTTAATTTAGGAGACGAGTAACTAATGGCTAATTCACTCTAACAATTATTGTAATATATGGGTTTAAGAATCGGACAAGGAGTAGACTTTCACCAATTGGTAACCGGCCGCGATTTATGGATTGGCGGCGTGAAAATTCCACATACAAAAGGCGCACTAGGCCATAGCGATGCCGATGTGTTATTGCATGCTATTTGCGATGCCTTGTTGGGTGCACTTTGTTTGGGTGATATAGGGTTGCATTTTCCTGATACATCTGCAGCATTTAAAAATATCGACAGTAAAATATTATTACAACGCACCGCCGAGTTAATTGCCGCAGAAGGCTATTCGGTAGTGAATATTGATGCTACTTTGTGTTTAGAATCGCCTAAAATAAAACCCTATGTAGGGCAAATGCAAGTAACCATTGCCAATATTTTAAACATCACTATAAAAGATATTTCTATTAAAGCCACTACCACCGAAAAAATGGGTTTTGTAGGTAGAGAAGAAGGATTAGTGGCTTATGCGAATTGTTTACTAGAGAAAAAATAGCCCAATTAATTGCCAAACAACTAGTTAGTTTTCATATATTACAATTATATTTGCCCCCCTACATGTAATTGCGCTCAATGCCCCCCAGTGACACTTACGTAGGTATTATAAACCAAACGCTTACAAGATGTTTAAGAAAATTAACATTGTACCAAGGTGGATTATTCTATTATTAGATTTAGGGGTGACAAAGATGGCATTGTTGATGGCCATTTTTATCAAGCAAGAATTATCATTTAAAAATATTCCACTTGAAACACTGGTAAACAGCCTGTTATTTATGGGCATTATAAACCTGCTAGTATTTGCGTCCTTAAAAACTTATGCAGGTATTGTTCGATTTACTGGTTTACAAGATGCAATTCGAATTGCAGCATCTGTTTTATCTTCTTCTGTAATTTTATTGTTTTTCACTTCAGATATTCTGCATTATACTAACACATTTTTATTTACCAAGGGCATTATTATTATTTATGCAACATTTAGTTTTTTGGGTTTAATAACTTACCGGGTATTAGTAAAATTTATTTTTTCGTATTCGCGAAATTATAATATGCAAAAAAAGAACGTGGTTATTTTTGGTGCATCAGAAGCGGGAGTTGCTACTAAAAGGGTATTAGAGCACGATAATACAAACAATATTCAAATATTGGCTTTTATAGACGACGACAAAAAGAAAAACAAGAAGGTATTAGACGGTATAAGCATCATTGATTTTAATGATTTTACTAAACTGGTGCAAAAAAATCCGGTAGCTGAATTGGTGTTGGCTAGTTTTTCTATTTCAGTAAAACGAAAAAACGAATTAGTTGATTTTTGTTTAGACCACGATATTAAAATTTTAAGCGTTCCACCTTATGGCCAATGGGCCGAGGGTAAATTCAATTCTTCGCAAATTCGATCTATAAAAATTGAAGACCTTTTAGAACGTGATCCTATATTTATTAATAACCAACAAATCAGTAACCAAGTTAAGGGTAAACGTATTTTGGTTACGGGTGCTGCAGGGTCTATTGGTAGTGAAATTGTGCGTCAGTTAATTGGACACCATCCTGAATTAATTGTTTTGTGCGATCAAGCAGAAACCCCCCTGCATTCTTTAGAACTTGAACTAGCCAAAAAGCCTCATCGAACCAATTGCATTGCCTATTTAGCCGATATTACCAATGAAATAAGAATGCGTGATTTGTTTCATAAATTCAAACCGCATTATGTGTACCATGCAGCAGCTTATAAGCATGTACCAATGATGGAGCTTTGCCCTTCTGAAGCCATTAAAAACAATGTACTCGGTACAAAAATTGTGGCTGATTTGTCTTTAGCATTTTTAGTAGATCGATTTGTAATGATTTCTACCGATAAAGCTGTAAACCCAACCAATGTAATGGGGGCATCTAAAAGAGTGGCTGAAATTTATGTACAAGGGCTTTCTAGTAATACAGCCAATCATACCAAATTTATCACCACACGTTTTGGAAATGTATTAGGGTCTAATGGATCTGTTATCAATCATTTTAAAGAACAAATTGAAAATGGTGGACCAGTTACCGTAACGCATCCAAATATTACCCGTTATTTTATGACCATTCCAGAAGCCTGCCAATTGGTATTAGAAGCCGGCAGTATGGGCAATGGCGGTGAAATATTTGTGTTTGATATGGGCGAACCAGTAGCTATTAATGACCTTGCTAAAAAAATGATTCGTTTGTACGGATTAATTCCAAATATTGATATTAATATTACGTTTACAGGGCTTCGTCCGGGCGAAAAACTATACGAAGAATTATTGAACAATGCCGAAAACGTTCAAAAAACCTACCACGAAAAAATCATGATTGCCAAAGTGCGCTCTGTAGTGCATAACGAAATTAATGATGCGTATAACCATTTTGTAGAATTGGTGAATCAACCCGATAAAGAATTGCTATTGGTTGCTAAAATGAAAGAACTCGTTCCAGAATTTATTAGCAATAACAGTGTGTATGAATCCCTCGACCAAATGGGTAAAGTGGTTAATTTGTAAACATATTTCTTACATTTGTTGGAATGCTGCAGTCCATCGTTAATGTAATCAATCATTCTAATAATCCATTGCCCGAATATGCTACTAGCGGTTCGTCTGGCATGGATATCAGGGCTTATTTAGAAGCGCCTATAGAAATGCAGCCTTTAGAAAGGGTTCTGGTACCCACTGGTTTATTTATTGAACTTCCCCAAGGAACAGAAGTGCAAATACGCCCTCGCAGTGGACTCGCCATAAAACAAGGCATCACTTGCTTAAATTCTCCTGGTACTATTGATGCCGATTACCGCGGAGAAATTAAAGTGATTTTAATTAACTTATCTAATACATTACAAATAATATCTTCAGGCGATAGAATTGCTCAAATGGTATTTCAACAAGTAAGTGCCATTGAGTGGAATCCAGTACTAAGTATCAACCAAACCCAACGTGGTTCTGGCGGATTCGGACACACTGGTAAACAATAATAGCTATGCAAAAATTAGTAAAAATAGTATTTGTTATTTTGGTAGTAACTAGTGCGTGCAAATCGGTTAAAAAAGTTCAAATTATTGAAACGCAAATCTTTAAAAAAGATACAGCGCAAACCATTGTAATTAGTGAAGCGCCAAAAGTAGATTCTGCCGCAATTGTAAAAGACATTATGAATAAATTAGTAAAACGAAAAATTGATTTTACTAGTTTTAATGCCAAAATAAATGTAGACTACGAAACTGCCGATAATACCCAAAAAATGACGGCCTATGTGAGTTTAAAAAAAGATAGTGCATTGTTTGTGAAAATTGCCGTATCGCCATATGGGGTGGTTGAAAATATTTATGTAAACAAAGACAGCGTTATTTTAATTCGTACCAAGGGCGAAAAATCTATTCAATATAGTGCCATTAGTTACTTACAAGAATCCACCAATATTCCTTTTGATTTTTCTACATTACAAGATATTTTAGTGGGCAACCCTATTTTTTTAGATAGCAATATTGTATCTTATAAATCAAATTCAACACAATTATTGGTTTATTTGGTGGGCAATTTGTTTAAGAATTTAGTAACACTAGACAATACAGATTACAAAGTGATGCATAGTAAATTAGACGATGTAGACGATAAGCGCAACCGTACTTGCGATATTACTTTGAGTAATTATGTACCAATTAATGGGCGTCAATTTGCCACCTATAGAACCATATCTGTTTCAGAAAAATCTAAGCTAGATATTAGCCTCGATTTTAAGCAATACGATTTTAATAATCCCTTGCAGTATCGGTTTGCCATTCCTACTAATTACAAACCTAAAAAACCGATAGAAAAAAAACCGGTCGCAAAAAAAACGGCTTCCAAAAAATAGTATTTCTGTTTAATGAAAAATAAATATTTGTGCATGTTTAAAAGGTTTTTTTTGATTGGATGTATTTTTGCTGGGTTGCTGGCTGATAGTCAAGCGCAACAAGGCTCACGCGAAGACCTTCAAAAAAAAGAAAAGGATTTGCTAAAAGAATTGGCCGACTTAAATAATATGTTGACCCAAACGCAAAAAACAAAAAAACTTTCTTTAAACCAATTAGCACTTATTAAAAAAAAGATTAACCAGCGCGAAGATTTGGTGAATACCATTAATAAACAAGTGCACCAATTAGACGAAACTATTTTTAACAACGAAAGAGATATTTACAGATTAGGCAAAGAGCTTGATACCCTTAAATTGAAATACGCTAAAAGTATTGTGTTTGCTTACAAAAACAGAAGCAGTTACGAGTACCTAAACTTTTTATTTTCGGCCAATGACTTTAATGATGCTGTTAAAAGAATTACGTACCTAAAAAGTTATCGTCAAAATAGAGAAACACAGGTAAGTACTATTATAAAATCCGAAGAGTTGTTAAAAGATAAAATTGGTACGCTTAGTAATAACAAAAAAGAAATGGGCAAAACTTTGGTTAAACAAAGTGAGCAATTAAAAGACCTACAACAAGACAAAAAAGAGCAAGACCAAATTGTTTCGCAATTAAAATCGAAAGAACGTGAAATTGGGCAGCAAATTCGCGATAAAGAAAAGCAGCGTCAAAAAATGCAACAAGCGGTAATGGCTATTATTCGCCGCGAATCCGAAGAGGCCGATCGTCGGGCAAAAATTGCCAAACAAAAAGCCATTGACGACGATAAGAAAAAACAAAATACCACAAAAGCACCAGCTGCTGCTACAGACAATTCTGTTAAACCGCCTGCACCAAATACCCGCCCAAAATTAAGTGGTGAATCTGTAACGGGTGTGGCTGCTCCTTCAAAAGAATCAGATAGAACTTATACGCCACTTGAATCTACACCTGCTGGTAGGGAAACCTCCATTAAATTCGAAAATAACAAAGGGCGTTTGCCTTGGCCTGTTGATGCGGGTATGGTAACCATTCGTTTTGGTACCGAAAATATGCCTGGTACTAAATTGATGCAAAAAAGTGATGGGGTTGAAATTGCTTTAGCTCCTGGTGCCGCTGTTAAAAGTGTGGCTGATGGTAGCGTTTCTTATGCTGGTGATATTGGGGGTGAGCAAGTGGTGTTTGTTCGGCATGGTAAATACTTTACTATTTATAGCAATTTGTCTTCTATTAATGTATCGGTGGGGCAGGAGGTTAAAGCTGGCTCTGTGCTGGGTAAATCGGGCATTGGGCTTGATGGAGAAGGCGCTTTGCTCTTCATGGTCAACAATGAAAAAGGTACGCCCCTAAATCCCGAATCATGGCTCAAACCCCGTCGGTGACCGCTCCCTTCTAAATAATTTTTTCTGGGCTGCATTGGCCGCTGCCAAATTAAAGTGCTGCGCATTTAATTTGGCTGGCTGCGCTGCGCTGGCCACCGCACCCAATGATGCCCTGAAAAAATTATTTAGAATGGTCGCTAGATTCCCCTCCTTAAGGGTATCATTACTATAGGGTGATTTGTGTCAGCGTTGCTTCGCTCGCTGGGGGTGCCTGCGGCACGGTAGGGGATCATGCCTGCGGCACGGTAGGGGGTCATGCCTGCGGCACGGTAGGGGATCATGCCTGCGGCTGTCTCGTCCTAATAAAACCTTACTGTCTCGTCCTAATAAAACCTTACATTTTTAAAAATTAATCCTGTTATTACTTTACAGTGGTATTTCTTAACCCTGGATTTTGTTTACAATTAAAGATAGTCATTTTAAATTACTGTCATTTACGACGAAGTAAATAGCTTTATAATATTGGAAGAAACATAACCAAGCTCTGCTGAGGAGCAACTTGCTAGGGATACTCCAATCAGATGAACACAATAATCCGGCAAACAATATATTGCCGGATTTTATTTATGTGTGCTTCTGCAATGCCTTAAAAAACCTCCTTCTTTTTCTTCGGATATACTTTCCAGCTTTTAGTAAATTCACCTTCCTTTTCATGAGCTATTTCTGGTGTGAGATACCCTAAACTTAAGTGTGGTCTTTTACAATTATATATTTCAATATTAGAAGCAAGAACTTTAAAAGCTTCTTTGTGATTTTGGTATACTCTTTTTGGATAAAACTCATTTTTAAGTATTCCATTCATTCTTTCAGCTAAGGCATTTTCATATGGGCTTCCACTTTGAGTCATACTAATATCAATTTTATTATACTGCAATATTTCTACGTATGCTGCTGAACAATATTGGATTCCTCTGTCTGAGTGATGTACAAGCTTGCAACCTTTCCTTCTATTGTCAATTGCCATCTTTAATGCATTCACACAACCTATTGCTTCGAGTGTAGGGTATAAACAATAGCCAACAATCTTTCTTGAAAAAGCATCCGTTATTAAGCTTAAATAACTAAAGCCTTGCATTGTTCTTATGTATGTGATATCGCTTACCCAGAGCTGTTCTGACGCGTTTAAAGTGAGACCAATAGTTAAGTTCGGGTACTTTTTCAACCAGTGATGAGAGTCTGTAGTTTTTACCATTCTACGCCTTCTTCTAACTAACAATCCATGGTATCGTAGTAATTCAAATAACTGATCTCTACCCATTTTAATGCCATGCTCTTTTAATGGGGTTGATAATTGTTGTAATAACTTCCTAGTGCCAATCATAGGCATAATCTGCCTTGTCTCTCGTACCAAACAGAGCACAATCATTTGTGCTATTGTAATATTTTGCTCTTGTTTTTTTGCATCATAATATGCTTGTCTTGACACACCAAACAGTGCGCAAATATTCTCCAATGTAGCTTTTGGATTTTTTTGCCTTACTCTTTTGACTGTTTGGTACCAGACTTTTTTCTGATCTTAATTTTTAGGTCATCTTCGGCAACCTTTATCATTGTCTCTAGTGTAATAACTTTTAGCTCTGATTTTGCTAGTGCCGATGATAGCTCTTTGATCTTTTTTGACAAAGCTAAATGCTGTTGATTTTCATTCATAATTGATGCTAAATCTAGTGAATGACTACCAACTATTTGCTTTGTTGATTGTTTTAAAATAAATAGCTTTAAAGTGTTCCGATTAACACCATACTTTCTACAAGCTGTTTTTTTAGGTAGGCCATTTTCATGGATCTCTTTGACAATCTGTAACATCTCAGTCTCGCTCCTTCGTTTGTAGGGCTGGCCGTTCTTTGCGCTTGGGTTAGGCTTTTTTTGTGCTTTTACTGTCATTCTGAATAGTTTTTTGACAAGCTATATCAGGACTAGACACCATTTGAAATGCATCCCAATAACCTTTAGCTGCCATTGCATCTCTTTGTTTACTATCCCCATCGTTATCTTTTGCATTCCAACTTCCGTTTCTAACACGATCAATTAACTCCGGTGTTACTTGATACCGCTCGATTGATAAGGAGTGGTAGGCATCTGTAACATAAATCTCTTTAACACTGCTAATAAATTTCTCTATGTTTTTTGGTATACCTGGAGCAGTAGGAAATTTTTCAAGAATCACTTTTCTAAAATCCAACCACATTATTTTTATGCGATTGGCATAAGGTGATGCATCTTTTGAAGAAAATGAAATATTTAAATGATCATTAAATGGATCTAACGCACGAACATCGTAACCAACACCCTGCATTGTTTTAATAATGTCATCGGCAATTTTATCTTTTTTAATATTTCTGAAAGCACCTGCTAGCCTACCGGCAATAATTGATTGCCCACCAGTTAATAATATACTTAAGATATTAGCAGATGTTTTTACAAGCAATAATGCCGTACGCATATCAGTTGCATTTTGTAAATAGGTATTTGAAGATGCATTCACTAAAGCATTTGACAAACTCAAAACGTTTAAACCATCCAAGACTTCCACTTCAGAATTAAGAGGCAATTTTGACTTCATATGGAATAAAGAAGTATCAAAGGGTAAATCTGTTTTGAAGTTATTTGCCTTAGGTGATTTTATAATTAATTGCTTGGGAACCGTCCAATTGCCAGCATGAATCATTAAAGACTGCTCGGCAGACATACACCACTGATTCTTGTATTTATAATTCAAATACTGCGCACAAAACTTCCAATAAGAACTATACCAAGAAGTACTATCTCCTTCTTTATTTTCTGGTGATGAAATAATGAACCACCCAGAATATACTTCACTGATGAACCCATTCTTCAAAAGCCTATCCTTATGCGTTCTGGTAAACTCACTACGTTTTATAGCTATCTTGCCTTTGTCTTGTAGGCCTTTCAAAATCTCAAGAGAAGCCGCTAGTTTTTCAGATGGGTTTGACATACAAACATTTTAAATATTATAATTTCTTGCTGTAGCAAAATTATAATATCGTGTTGTACCTAAATTATAATATCTTGCCGTACCAAAATTATAATATCCTGCTAATGCCAGCAAATAAATATCAAATTCAGTGGTTAAACTGTAGTTATTTTCTATTGATGAAACAAAAATTTGCCAAAGTCGGAAGTAAAACAGCGCCAAAGTCGGAAGTAAAATAGCGCCAAAGTTGGTAATTGGGTGGTACCCATTGGATGCTTAAAGGATTAATGATAAGTTCAAGTAATCAGTGCAAATTTTTATCGGATCTATAAAATTGAGTATCTTCCTTTTAAATATTATTTCATGAGTCAGTTTATACTTTCTTTCGATCAAGGGACTACTAGTAGCAGGGCGATTATCTTTAATAAAAAAGGTGAGATTGTGGCGGTGGCACAGAAAGAATTTACACAAATTTTTCCAGCGCCAGGGTTGGTGGAACATGATGCCAATGAAATTTGGAGTACGCAGTTGGGAGTGGCGGCTGAAGTGATTTCTAAAGCCAATTTATCTGTTAAAGACATTGCCGCTATAGGTATTACCAACCAACGCGAAACAACGGTTGTTTGGGATCGAGCATCGGGGCAACCTATTCATAATGCCATTGTTTGGCAAGACAGAAGAACCGCTAGCTTTTGCGATGAGTTGAGGGCTAATGGAGAACATGAAAAAATCCAAGAAAAAACAGGGCTTATTTTAGACGCCTATTTTTCTGCTACCAAAGTAAAATGGATTTTAGATCATACGCCCGGCGCGCGCGAAAAAGCTGCTAGGGGCGAACTTTGTTTTGGTACAATCGACTCTTGGTTGGTGTATAAATTAACGAACGGTCTAGTACATGTTACCGATGTATCTAACGCTTCTCGTACCATGCTTTTTAATATTCATTCGCTCGAGTGGGATGCCGATTTGTTAGCCTTGTTTAATGTACCAGCCAGTATGCTTCCTACCGTAAAAAGTAGTAGCGAAATTTATGGGCACACACAAAATATTTTAAACGCGCATCATATTCCTATTGCAGGAATTGCAGGAGACCAACAGGCTGCTTTGTTTGGACAAATGTGTACACAACCTGGAATGGTTAAAAATACCTATGGCACAGGCTGTTTTATGTTAATGAATACAGGACAAAAAGCAGTGCCTTCTACCAATCAATTACTCACTACTATTGCCTGGCAAATTAATGGGGTGACTAGTTATGCATTAGAAGGAAGCGTGTTTATTGCAGGTGCGGTGGTGCAGTGGTTGCGCGATGGATTAAAAATTATTCGTACAGCATCGGAAGTAGAAAAATTGGCTTTAGAAGTGGCAGATAGTGGTGGCGTTTATGTGGTGCCAGCTTTTGCAGGACTCGGTGCGCCTTATTGGAACCAACATGCAAGAGGAACCATTGTGGGCATTACTCGAGGCACAACCGGTGCGCATTTTGCACGGGCAGCCCTTGATAGTATTGCTTATCAAACCATGGATGTGTTAAAAGCCATGGAAGCCGATTCGGGCATTTCTATTAAAGAGCTTCGGGTAGATGGCGGTGCTACTGCTAATAATACCTTAATGCAATTTCAGAGCGATATGCTAAATACCCAAGTGGTTCGTCCGGTGGTGGTAGAAACTACGGCTATTGGGGCGGCTTATTTGGCAGGATTGGCCGTAGGATTTTGGAGTAGTTTAGAAGAAATTCAAGCACAATGGCAAATGGAAACTATTTTTTCACCAAGTATGAGCGATGCCAACAGAAATGAACGCGCCCATGGTTGGCAAAAAGCCATAGGAGCGGCTATTAGTTGGACTGAATAGCAAGATTTACACTTTTAAAATCTTTGCTTATTATTTGAAAACAAAGGGAAACCCATATTAAAAAATAGGGGATAGCTTTTATAGAATATTGGCAATAGTAGTTTTCTGAAAATTCATTAGGTAAAATATAATAGGTTACAAAGTTTGAAACCAAAAAACTTAAAATAATAAGTAATATAACCGGATAGCTTTTTTTATCTTCTTGCAAAACATACCAAAGTCCCACCCCAATTGATGCAATAATATAAGTAGCTGTTTCTGATGAACTATTAAAAACTACCAGTCCTATTAATAAAAAAGATAAAATGGCTACTCGGTATGATAAATATTGAAATTGACTTTTTCTTAAAAGTGCTAATAAGTAGAATAAAGCTGCAGGGATTTGAAAGTATAAATTTTCTAAGTTTTTTATATTAAATAATCTTCTAACAATTCCCATTAATGATATGTCTTGCCAATAATCGGCATCAAGCATATTGATATTCAAGCTATTTTTCTTCAAAAGACTTTTAGCCCAGTCAAAATAAGTATGATTAATAAAATCAAAACTCGATAGCAAGATTGGAACTAAAGAAAGAATAATAAAACAACAAAATAAATAAACAATGAATTTTATTTTTTTTTCTGTGAAAAAAATAAAAAAAATTCCAACAATACCATATAATTTGGTTAACGTACCAATAGCAATAATTAATGCCGCTAAAAATAGTTTGTCTTTTTGTATGAGTATAAAAGACAATAAAATCAAACCGGTTAATATGACATTAAATTGTGTTTGGTGAATGGCTGTTTGTAATTCTATTGCTGAAATTAATAATATGGCAACTTTGTATTTATCAGGAAGCGCTAATGAGCTAATGGCTTTGTACAAAAAAAACATTGAAAATAAACACCAAAATAAACATCCCCAGAAGTCTGAGAATAATGCAAAAGGGGCAATAATTAAACCAAATAAAGGACCGTAATGGTTACAGTCTTCGTATTGATTTGGATAAAATGCATAAAGATTTTGTTGATTTATTAAATGAAAATATACATTCTTGTAAATTAAATAATTGTTTATACTGTTTACATGCAAAATTAATTCGATTATTATGGCACGAATTCCTAAACCAAACCAAATTAAAACAGCAAAAATAAGCCCATACTTTTCTATTATTTTTTGAAGTTTTGTAAGTTGTAACTCAAACTTTTCTTTCATAATACAATGATAAATAAATAGATAGATTTTTATTTCAAATAACAATTTTTTTCAGTAAATTAATTGTTAACATGTGAAAATCTAACTAATTCCCCTATTTTTACGCATCCCTCCGTTTAAGATTAAACTAATTGATACATGCATTTTTTATTGCGAATAGTATTTTTTTGTATACTCACTGTAACACTGGTTACATCATGCACTAAAAAACTCACAAAAGCAACTGTTGTTTACGATAATGATTTTGAAAGAGATGGTCAATCAAGGTTAAGCATATTTGACTCTACAGGATGGGACCCTAACAAAATTTTTCATTTCAATAATTCAACTGTTTTAGGCCCTATTAACAATGGAGTTGTATTTATTGACGTAAAATCAATGCCTGAACACAATGTATTAGAAGTTGCTTACGATTTGTATATTCACGATAATTGGGAAGGTAACAAACCCACTACTATTGGAGTACCTGATTTATTTGTGGTTCGTTACGATGGGGTAGCTAAATTCATGACCACATTTTCTAATAATGCATTATACAAACAAGCATATCCAGATTGGTATACGCAAGGAGAAAATCCAACATTTGCCAATTCTTTAGATATTAATTTACCAGGAAGGTGTGCTTTGTTAAAAAGTCCTCATGGTAGTTCTTATTATAGAATGGTGCAAAGTTTTGCGCATACAAATACCGATTTTCAACTTTCGTTAAGTGATGCCTTGCAACCGCGTGGTTCTAGCTGCCAAAAAAGTTGGTCAATCGATAATGTACTGATTACTGCGTATAAATATTATTAAACATGCGAATCTACAAGCGCTTGTTAGAACATTCCATTTTTTCCATTTTAGTTAATTTTTTTAATCTAGGAATTTTTCAAGCATCTAGTATGCTGCTTCAATTTTTAGCGATTCCCATTATTACACGTAAATACGGTATTGAAGTATTTGGACAAATTGTTTTGTCTACTAGTTTTGCGGTATTTATTGCGGGCATTACCAACTACGGTACGCACCAAACAGCCATTAAAGAAGTAGCCACTAATAAAAACAATCCAATTTTTTTATCGGCACTTTTTTTTCGAATCCTTTATTTTAGAACCATTGCCAGTGCTAGTATTATTCCGGGTATTTTAATTATGTGTTGGCTGCATCCTGTAGGTTCTATTTTTATGTGGTTGAGTATATTGCCAGTTGTACTTGCCGAAATTTTTAATCCACTATATTTTTTAATTGGGTATGAAAAAATTGGTTGGATTAGTTGGGGTAATAGTATTGCCAAATTGTTAAGCTTGCTTTTATTGGTTTTTGTTCCCATCACGGCTAATTTTACCCCCATTATTAATTTAATGATGGGCTTGCCTGTACTTATTTATTATATTATTTTATGTGTATTTATTTTTCAAAAACAAAAACTAATTTATTCAAAGCCTACATTTAATTCTTTACTCCATTTAGGTAAAGAGAATTTTTATATCATGTTTAATGGGGTAGCTGTTTCTTTACAACAGTCCATTTTTTTATTTGTTATTGTATCGTTTGTATCGGCTCAAACGCTTGGTGCGTATGCAATTATTGATAAATTATTAAGTGCATGTAGGCAATTAGTATCTTCTTTTTCAAGTGCCATTTATCCTAAGGCAGCCCGTTTATTTGAGGATTCACCATTGTTTTGGACGAATTTTAAACATAAAATTCAAAAAGGCTATGCGTTTGTTTTTGGTATAATTGGCATCATGATTATTGTTTTTGCACCGCAAATTGTTTGGATACTTACTGGAAATAGTCAAATGCAAAATGCGGGTATGCAAACTATTTTATTTGTTCGATTTTTTGCATTTGCGCCATTATTACTTGCTTTAAATGCCAATAACGTACTTAGTTTATTGCTCCAAAAAAAATACAAAGCACTTTTTTATATATCTATTCTTATTTTAGCGGTTACAGGAGCATTATCTTTTGTGTTGGTAAAAGGATTCGGCCCAGTAGCATTGGGTTGGTATCCGTTAGCAATTGAAGCCGCCTGTTTATGTATTTACAGCATTTTTATCCAAAAAAAAACTAAATGAGCCCTAGCTTAGTTGTTGTTTTATTAAATTGGAATAGTTACGAGCATACTGCAAATTGCATTAGGTCTTTGCAGGCTTGCACAGGTGCTCCATTTGATATTATTGTTGTTGATAATGGTTCTACAGACGAATCTGGTTTGCAAATTCATACCGAATTTCCTGGTATTATTTATTTGCCCTCGCCTAGTAACGAAGGGTTTGCAGGAGGCAATAATAGAGGCTTTCGTTATGCCATAGCTAATGGGTATCAATATGCCATGATGCTAAATAATGATGTTTTTGTTGAACCCAATTTTATTAATGAGCTAGTTACCTACATGGATCTCCATTCAAATGTTGGGGCCATTCAACCAAAAATATTTTTTAATAATAATCGACAAAAACTTTGGAATGGTGGCTCTTATTTTTTAGGCCTATTTGGATGGACTTATTCTAAAAGGTATATGCGTACAGAAGGTCCTTTGCAAAATGAATTTCAAGAAGTTGATTGGATTACTGGATGCGCCTTATTAACTAGAACAAGTATTTTAAAAGAACTGGGTTTATTAAATGAACAATATTTTATTTATTTTGAAGATGTTGATTTTTCGTTTCGAATAAGGGCTGCACAACATAAGTTGGTTTTTCATCCCAAATCAGTCATTTATCATATTGCCGGAATGGCCAATAAGGCAAAGAAAAAAGGTATTGAAGGCTATGCAAATCCTATAGTACATTATTTGAATTTTAGAAACAATATCTGGTTTTTACGTACATGGACTAAATGGTATCATTGGCCAACCACAATCCTCACGCAAATTGCCTACTCTTTGAGTATAATGCTTTATTTTGCACTTCGATGGAGATGGATAAAATTAGCATCAATGCTAAAAGGCATTTACCACGGGGTTACTAAAAACAGCAATGGATGAAAGCAGTAGTTATTACAGGTGTTGCAGGCTTACTCGGTTCTAGGTTGGCCAAATGGATTTTAGAAAATAAGCCAACGTACCAAGTAATTGGCATTGATAATTTAAGTGGCGGCTACGAAGATCATATAGACAATCGCGTGATTTTTTATAAAGCAGACCTTGCTACCGATGATTTAAATAGAATTTTTTCTTCGCACGAAGTAGAGTTTGTATATCATTTTGCGGCATATGCGGCAGAAGGTCTCAGCCCATTTATTAGAAAATATAATTACACCAATAATATTGTGGCTACGGCTAATGTAGTTAATGCCTGTATTACGCACCAAATTAAAAGATTGGTATTCACTTCTAGCATGGCCGTGTATGGCGCTGGAGAGCCTCCTTTTAATGAAAACGATTTACCCAAACCCATAGATCCTTATGGCATTGCCAAATATGCTTGCGAAATGGATTTGCATGTTGCCGGCGAACAACATGGATTAGATTGGTGTATTATACGGCCACATAATGTATATGGGGTGAACCAAAATATTTGGGACAGATACCGCAATGTACTAGGTATTTGGATTTACCAAAAACTCAATAATCAGTCACTCACCATTTATGGCGATGGTAGTCAAAAAAGGGCCTTCAGTTATATAGACGACTGTTTACAACCACTATGGAATGCATCAGTAGCAGTAGGGGCTTCTAAACAGATTATTAATTTAGGTAGTAAAAAAGAATACAGCATTTTAGAAGCCGCAATGCTTTTAAAAGAAGTAGTAGGTGGAGCGAATATTGAATTTTTAGAGATGCGTCACGAAGTACATGCCGCATATTCTACGCACGAAAAATCAGAAGATATTTTAGGATACCAAGACAAAACCGATTTAAGTACAGGTCTTACAGCTATGTGGAATTGGGCGCAGTTGCAGCCCCGTAGAAACCAGTTTGTTTGGCCTAAATACGAGTTAGAAAGAGGCTTATATAAATTTTGGAAATAACACCCCATTGCTCATGTATTATCAGCAGAAAGCCGAATACTTCTTCATTCCAGGGTAATTTGTGATATATGCTATTTAATTCATTTCAATTTATTATATTTTTTATTGTAGTCACTTCGGTGTACTTTTTATTGCCTTACCAAAAAAGGTGGATACTGCTTTTATTGAGTAGTTGTTATTTTTACATGTCATTTGTTCCGGTGTATATTTTAATTTTAGGATTTACCATTGGGGTAGATTATTTTTCGGCCATTGCTATAGAAAATGCAAAAACCGGGCAAAGGAAATGGTTGTTATTACTTAGTTTGGTGGCTAATATTGGCGTGCTTTCTGTATTTAAATACCACAATTTTGTCAATCAAAACTTCAGTACTATTTTAAATTGCTTTAAGTTAAGTAATCCCATTCCTTATCTGTCTATTCTATTACCTATTGGCCTTTCTTTTCATACATTTCAAGCAATGAGCTACACAATAGAAGTGTATCGAGGAAATCAAAAAGCCGAAAAACATTTTGGCATTTTTGCTTTGTATGTTTTATTCTATCCGCAATTAGTGGCAGGCCCCATTGAAAGGCCTCAAAATTTACTCCATCAGTTTAAGGAAAAATTTGAATTTGATTTGGAGCGAATTGGTGAAGGGCTTAAAATGATTTTATGGGGATTTGTAAAAAAAATTGTTATAGCCGATCGATTAGCCATATATGTAAATACAGCCTTTAACCATACTGGTCAACACACAGGAGCCACTTTTTTATTGGCTACCATCTTTTTTTCGTTTCAAATTTATTGCGATTTTTCGGCCTATTCCGATATTGCTATTGGTACGGCAAAAGTAATGGGCTTTCAATTGATGGTTAATTTTAAGCGACCATATTTTGCGCAAACAATGGCCGATTTTTGGAAAAGATGGCATATCTCTTTGTCTACTTGGTTTAAAGATTATGTATATATTCCATTAGGTGGAAATAGACTATCGGCATCAAGATGGTATGTAAATTTAATGGTGGTTTTTTTGTTGAGTGGGCTCTGGCATGGTGCTAACTGGACATTTATTATTTGGGGAGCACTTAATGGTATTTATTTAGTGATTGAAATTCTTACCAAAAAAATACCATTTAATTTTTTAATTAGTATAGTTCCACAAAAATTAGTTCGGGTTTTTAAAATTTTGCTTGTATTTGTTTTATCGTCTTTTGCGTGGATATTTTTTAGGGCAAATACTGTATCGGAAGCATTCGTTATCATTAAAAAAATGGCAACTTTTAAAGGACCCTTGTTTTATGAAAATCCATCGATGTTAATTTATTCTTTTGCGAGTATTTTTTTATTGTTATTAGTAGAAATGAAACAAGAATTTTATACCGGAAGTTTTTCATTTATGCATCATAAAAGTTGGGTGGTCCGTAATTTTTCTTATGCAGTATTAATAATTATCTTATTGCTAATGGGTGTTTTTGATGGAGGGCAATTTATTTATTTTCAATTTTAATTAAATGAAACAAAAGCAACCTTCTAACAATAAAAAAGAAGCCCATCAATTGAAAGGCTTTGTATTGAAAGCATTGCTATTAATTGCAATTGTTTTTTTGCTTGATTTTATTATTGGAACAACACTGCAATACTTTTATTTTAAACAAGAAAGTGGATTTTTATACAGAACAACTTATGCTATTGAAAAAACAAAGGCAGACGTATTAATTTTTGGTTCTTCAAGAGCTTCAAGACACTATAACCCAAATATTTTTACAAATCGAATACATCTATCGTGTTATAATGTAGGTCATGATGGGAACTTTATTTTGTACCAATATGCAGTACTGAACGCTGTTTTAAAAAGGTATCAACCCAAACAAATTATACTAGATATTACCCATGGTGAGTTTGCAATTAGGCAAAACGATTACGAACGCTTATCGGCGCTGTTGCCTTATTATAATGGGCATTCAGAAATTAGGCCTATTGTTCAGTTGAAGAGTCCTTACGAAAAGTTTAAAAACTTGTCTTTTATTTATCCTTATAATTCTTTGCTTTTTTCTATAGCAGTGGGTAATGCCGCATTTAACAAACAAAAAATGAAGGATATTGATGGATATGTACCCATTGATAAATTTTGGAATGAAAGCATCTCTGCCCCAGTTAGTTTGCCTAATTATGTGATGGATAGTATTAAAGTAAAAACCTACGAATCTTTTATTAATGACTGCGTAAAAAATAAAATTAAATTAGTGATTGTCTGTTCACCTTATTTATTTAAAACCACCAATTCCGATAACTCCATTGATTTAGCCAAAGCAATTGCCATAAAAAATAAAATACCATTTCACGATTTTTCTACGGATACTTCTTTTGTAAACCATAGACAGTTATTTGCAGATAGTATTCATTTAAATAATGGAGGCGCTACTATTTTTTCTAATAAAGTAATTGACAAAATTTTGCTATTTTAATTTCTGGCAAAAAAATAAACAATCTTAAAGCCTTAAAAATTTCTATTACTAATTTACGCAATTGCTGCGTGTAAATTAGTAAGTTCAATTTCTTTTTGAATCATTGAAATCCAAATACCGGTTAATAACCAAGTTAAAAAACTAATGTACGAATTGGAGTCGAAATTAGAGGTTAACATAGGAAAAATAAAAGCAATTTTCATTAGCACCAATGTTAGCGTTAATGTTTTTAATTTCCCAAATACTAATGGATAATATTGCATGGCATTTTTAATAATCATTACATAAATGGTTATATAAATGATTAAAGAAATAATGCCTGTTTGAACACCCACAATAATCAGCTGGTTTTCACCACCTACATTGTTTTGGAGTGCCGCAGCTACTTTACCCGATTCACCTAAGCCAATGCCTAAAGGATGCGCTATCATTGATTCAACACCTTCTACCCATTCAAGAATGTGTCCTATACTAGATGAGTCATTGAGTTGTATCACACTAATCATATAGTCGTAAATGCTACTATCAATCATTAAGTAAAGTAAATAGCCAATGGAAAGTATTATTATACCATAAATAATGTATTGAATTTCCTTTCTCTTAGTTAATAGCGCATAGCAATACACTAAAAGTGTGTAGGATATTAATGAAGCACGCGATAAAGCCATAATAACAGAAATAAAAGTTGCTGCCATCACTATCCAGCCAAACTTATTAGGCTTGAGGGAATTGTTATTTTGTGTATACATCGACAATACCATCGACACAGTTACAAGCATACTCGTTGAAAACTCCAAGGGGTTTGCAAAAAAACTTGCAAAACGTTTAAATCCATTTTCTCTTTCGAAGGTCCAGCCTAAATTATAATTTCCACCACTATCTAATCCAAAAAATTCGGTATTAAAAGCAGTAAAACCAGAGATACTTTGAAAATGCGTATAGGTAACAACTTCTATTATTAATAAAAGCGCTGCTGCAATAGTTAGTATGCCTACACTGTAAAATATATTTTTTAAGTTTATTTTATCTATATCAATACATCTGCCTGTAAAATAAATAATGGTAAAAAAAGAAAGACTTTTAATGGCCACAAGTTTTTCAATAATGCTGTAATGCCCTAGTGGTAACACAACATAAATAGAAGTGTATATTAAAAATCCTGCTATCCAATAGTCAAGCGAATGAAAGCTGATTTTCTTTTTATAATTCCAAATAAGGGTAGCCAATGCAAATAATACTAGCAATTCTTTAAAGGATTGTAAAAGTGGAATCCAATCTTTTAAATGGTAAGAGTAAGCAATAGATAAAGAAGAATTGTAAATAGGAAGGCCAATTATCACAAACATAAAAAGATCCTCGCCCCTTTTTTTATATACCCCCCAAAGTGCTATGAAAAAGCTTACAATATATGCAATAGGGAAAATCAGTAGCATGGTCAATTTCTTTTATTTCCTGTTCTTACATCATGGCCAATCTAATAAATATGGCCTAAAAGCGATAGTTTTGATTGTAGCATGGTAACTATTCTAACAATAGTACACATTTTTAAGGAAATTCTGTTTTAGCAGCAACAAATAAATTATGAAACTAGCAATAGTTGGAATTCAAGGGCTACCCAATAAATATGGGGGATTTGAAACGCTGGCTAGTTTCTTGGCACTTTATTTATCGGCCGAACATGAAATTACTGTGTATTGTTCTGCTAAGGATATGCCTCTGCGCCAACCCAAATACCATGGTGCAAAATTGTTGTATTTCCCTTTTAGTTCTCATGGTTTGCAAGGAATGATGTATGATATGCTAAGCCTTATGCATGCAGTAAAAAAGAATGAACTTGTTTTGTTTTTAGGATTTGGTGCTGGATTTTTAATGCCATTTTTATCAAACAAAAGCAAGCAAAAAATAGTTTTAAATTTTGGCGGGTTAGATTGGCAAAGAAATAAATGGAATGTATTTTCTAAAGCAATCATTCAGTTGTCTGAAAAATTATTGGTAAAAAACGCAGGTCAAATAATTGCCGACAATCCATTAATAGCAAACTATATTTCAACAACGTATAATAGACCAAGTACTTTTATTGCCTATGGTGGTGATCAAGTTACAAAAGAGCTTATTACAGCAAATGATCTTGTAATATATCCTTTTTTGCAATCGACTTATGCGTTTGCGGTTTGTAGAATACAGCCAGATAATAATATTGTATTATTAATTGAAGCGTTTAAAGATGCAACAATTCCTTTGGTAGTAGTTGGAAACTGGAACGAATCGGCTTTTGGAAAAACTACTTTACAAGCTTTTAAAGAACAGCCCAACCTTTATTTATTAGAAGCAATTTATCAGCCTAAAATTTTAAACATGCTACGAAGTAATTGTATGGTTTATCTTCATGGCCATTCTGCTGGCGGAACCAATCCATCATTAGTAGAAGCCATGCATTTGGGTTTACCTATTTTTGCTTACGCATCCGGTTATAACGAAGCAACAACAGCAGGGCTTGCAAAATATTTTAACAACGCAACAGAATTAAAAAATTTAGTAAATACATTTGATGTTACCAATGAAAATATAGCCGCTTTAAAAATGAAACAAATGGCTATAGAAAAATATAGTTGGCAGGTGGTAACAGCAGCCTATAACAATGTATTTAAACAACAACTGAAAGCATCGAAATGATTCCCATGAATAAAGTAAAACTAGCATTGATTGGTCTTGGAAAAATGGGTTTGTCGCACTTGTCTATAGCAGGAGCGCATCACGAAGTGCAGGTAGTAGGGGCATGTGATACTTCGGCAATGGTTATTGATTTTCTAAAAAAGTTTACGCCTTTTCCATGCTTTGAAAATTATAAAAAAATGATAGCAGAGGCTAAGCCAGAAGCGGTTATTGTTGCGGTTCCTACCAAATACCATTTTGAAATAATTGAATACTTATTGCAACAAAATATTCATGTTTTTTGCGAAAAACCCTTTACACTTTCACACGCCGAATCTCAAAAACTAACAGTACTAGCTGCGGCAAATAATTTGGTTAACCAAGTAGGATATCACAATCGATTTTTGGGCACATTTATTGAAATGAGTAGGCTAATTCAAGCAGGCGTATTACAAGAGCTGCACCATTTTACCGCAGAATCTTATGGTCCGGTGGTAACAAAGCCACAGCAAGATACTTGGCGTTCTAATGCCAATGAGGGCGGTGGCTGTTTATACGATTATGCTTCGCATGTAATTGATTTAGTAAACAATAGTTTGGGAAATATTTCGAAGGTATCTGGTTGTTTGCTAAAAAAAATCTATTCAAAAAATGTAGAAGACGCGGTATATGGTTTGTTGCAACTCGAGTCTGGATTAACGGGTGTACTATCGGTTAACTGGAGCGATAGCACGTATAGAAAAATGACAACACAAATAACTATTGAAGGTGCCAACGGAAAAATAATTGTAGACGCAACAGAACTTAAATTGTTTTTAAAAGCACCTGTTAAAAACGAAAAATTTACAGCAGGTTGGAATATACAATCGGTGGGTTCGTTACAATCTCCAGTAGATTTTTATTTGCGCGGAGAAGAGTATTCTGCACAATTCAATTATTTTATAGCAGCAGTAAAAGGCTTAGAACCTAATACCATCAACACTTTTGCGCAAGCTACTCATACCGACAAAGCCATTCAATTAATGAAACAATTTAATTAAGCAGAAATGGATAGAATATTATTTGGCGACAATCAATTTTTTGGAGTAAACCATATTTCCGACGAAAAATCTAGGCAGCAACTCATTAAGTTTAAAAATGATGCAGCCATACTCGAAACCTTAGCCATTGCCAATGCAGCTGGTGTAGCCAGTTTTATGTGTACTACTTATGCGCGCATAGGACCGATTGCACAGGCTATGAAAGACAATCCTAGCAAGTATCCTAATTATACCATTTATCCTTGTATGCCTTATGCACACAAGTATGCAAATGCCGTAACAGAATTAGGTATGTTGGGCGCACTTAAATCGTATATGCCCGGCAATATTTTTTCAACAGCCTTAAAGGGAGGCATGGCATTTATTTCGAAGGATTATGTAAAAATGATGGAGTTGATGGTAGATGCAGAAATGAAAATGTTTGAAGGAATTAATATGCCTGTTATTTTTCTACAAAATGTAGTAACCGATTTATTATTGGGGTTACAGGCGTACGATTTATTAGCTGCTTTTCATGCATATGTTCAAAAAAAGTACCAAGCAGACGCAGGTTTTATTACCATGAATTTACCAGCATTATCGGAGGCCTTGCATAAAGTAGGTATCCATCAACCTATTATTTGCACCTCATTGAATAAAGAAGGATTTAGAATGAGTGGCGGGAGAGAGGCGTATGAAGCAGTGCTAGCACAAAACACTTGTAGAATCATTGCTATGCAAATTTTTGGCGGTGGATTTATTGAACCAAAAGAAGCGGTTAGCTATATTAAAAATTTAAAAGGAGTGGAGTCAATTTTATTTGGCGCATCTTCATTGGCAAATATTAAACAAACCGTTGCGTGGATTAACGCCTAACAACTGTATTTATGAATATTTTGTGTTTACACGTAGTTTCTGATTTGTATGGCTCATCGAAAGTATTGCTGCAAGCGGCACATGCATTAAAAAAGCAAGGGCATCGCGTAATTGTAGTGGTATCAGAAAATGGTCCGTTGGTAGCTGCGTTAAACAAATTGGGGATAGAAACAAACATTATTCGGTTAGGGGTTTTAAGAAAAAGGTATCTTTCTTTTAAAGGACTTATAAATCGAGCAAAGGTTTTGTGGATGGCATATTATTCATTGAAAAAAATTTGTGCAACAGAAAAAATCAACCTCATTTATACCAATACTGCACCCGTAATTATTGGGGGTATTTTGGCTAAAAGATTGAAGATTAAAAATATTTGGCATTTGCACGAAATGTTAGAACCCAATAGTTTTATGCACCGTTTTTTTGGTTGGATAATTAACAACACAAGTAATAAGGTGGTAGTTGTTTCGGATGCTGTTTTTAACAATTGGCAATCAAGAATCCATACAAAAAAAATCGTGCGAATTTATAATGGTGTTGATCCTGTTTTGGAGCAAGCAGCAGCAATTGATTTGCATGCAAGCTTACATCTCTCGCCAAATACATTGCTAATTGGCATGATAGGAAGGGTGAACTTAGTTAAAGGACAATTTTATTTTATTGAAATAGCAGCAGCTGCAAAAAAACAACAATTAGACTGTCATTTTATAATGGTGGGTGATGCATATGAAGGGTATGAATATTTATACAAAGAAGTGGCGGATAAAATTTCAACTGCTGGGGTAAATAATATGGTAACTAATTTGGGTTATCGAACAGATACAGCGCAAATTATTAATGGATTAGATTTGTTAATGCTTCCTTCTATTAAATACGATTCTTTTCCATTGGTGGTATTAGAAGCAATGGCAGCAGCAAAACCAGTTATTGCCACCAAATTAGGCGGAGCAACCGAACAAGTAGCACATGGCGAAACTGGCTATCTTGTGCCAATTAATGATGCCGAGCAAGTAGCAAATTATATAAATGAATTATTAGAAAACAGCGCAGTATTAAAGCAGATGGGTTTAAATGCAAAGACACGCTTTACAGAAAAATTTCTTTTAACCAATTTCGAAAATAACCTGGTTACATTAGTAGCCTCAATGCAAGAGGCATGAAAAAAAAGGTAAATACTATAGGAATTGATTGCAGGGATTTGCAAGTTGCTACTTCTGGTACCAAAACCTATTTAGTAGAAATTGTAAAAGCCTTACAAGAAAACGAAAAGAGCACTGGTGTTCGGATTGTTTTAATCAAGCCTTTTTTACCAGTAATCACCGGAAAAAGTGATTTATCTAAAGCGTTTAAGCATATTCAATTTTTTTGTTGGAAGCAAATTAGTTTGCCAATACATGCCATGCTAAAAAGTTGCGATGAATTAATTTGTACCGATTATTTTGCACCATGTATTACCCCAGGGTTTAAAAATATTGTGGTGTTTCATGATGCTTTTTTTTGGGAATATCCCAAGCATTACAATAGGTTTTGGTTGCAATTATTTAAGTGGTTTGCTATACCAGCAGCTAAGAATGCAGCAAAAATTATTGCGCCATCAAATTATGCCAAAAAGCAAATTTTACAGTATTTACAAGTTCCAGAAAACCATATTGAAGTAGTTTATGAAGCCCCTAAAGTATTTTCACAAACTAGCTCAAGCAAACCCAATTTTAAATTGCCATCAGTTCCGTATTTACTGCATGTTGGTGTTTTAAGCAAGCATAAAAATTTACCCCGTTTAATTGATTCTTTTGCCGATTTTTTAAAAACAGCCCAATCACCCGTTCATTTATTATTGGTAGGTGGCAAATCTGCATCGGTTTTTGACGATGATTATCAAGCCATTCAAGCAGCCATAACAAAACACCAATTAATCAATGCAGTTACACTAACAGGTTATGTAAGTGAATTGTATTTAAACGATATCTATAAACACGCAGTTGCTTATGTTTTTCCGTCTTATAACGAAGGTTTTGGACTACCTATGTTAGAAGCAATGAGTTACCATTTGCCCATTGCAGCAGCCAATAATACCTGTTTAGTAGAGGTTGGTGGAGCGGGCGCCATCTATTTTAACCCATTTGATACCCAAGAAATTACAGCGGCATTACATGATTTATTGTACCATAAAACTCGTATAAAGGCTTGTTTAGATGCACAAGATGCTGTTTTGCAACAGTTTAGTTGGAAAACAGCAGCCAACGAAATAAAAAATATTTGCATACAATCACTCTATTATCCGCTTTAAGCTTATTTAATTTGTTTATTTTTAAGGCCTTATTATAAGTTTATACAATGGCAATAAAATTAATGAAGTGGTTACACCAAATGCGCCGGCTAATTGACGGTTGTATTTTATTGGCTTCATTTATGCTTGTTCAATACAGTCCTTACCCAACAATTGGTAAAATAAATAAAAATGAATGGTTATTACTGGCCGTTTTATTAGCTACTTGGTATTTAGCATCGGGGGTAACAAAACTTTATAAAGACCGTGTTTCAAATAAGTATGTTGAAGAAATTGTGATTGTTATTAATACCTTATTTGTACAATTTGTGTTAATAGTAGCCTTATTGTATGTAGGTAGTGCAAAAATTGCCATTCTGTTTTTAATCGAAATATTTTGCTTATTTGGATTTTTGCAATTAGTTATCAAATACGCTATTAGAAAAAAAATCCATTATAGTTTTTTAAACGATACCCAACTTTCGCAAAAATTAGTCATTATTGGCACCAACGAAAGCATTGTTAAATTACATCAAACCATTACCACACATTATTATTATGGGTATCATTGTATTGGCTATTTGAGTGAAACAGATTTTGGAATTCATGATTTGCCATGGCTTGGCAAACCTAATACGTTAAAGGAAGTAATTGACAATAAAAAAGTAGAAAAGGTAATTGTATCATTACCCATTTTAACCGAAGATGCCGTACGTTTTTATTTAGAAACCTGCGATGCAAAAGGTATTAAAACCATTATTGTACCTAATTATTATCAGTTTACATCTACCTCTTTTGAAGTAGATCAAATTGGATTAATACCCATAATTAATTTACGTGCATTACCCTTAGACAAATTCGAAAATAAATATGGAAAACGTATTTTTGATATTGTTTTTAGTAGTTTGTTTTTAATATTCATTGCGTCTTGGTTTTTTTGGCTGGTAGCATTATTAATTAAATTAAGTTCTAAAGGACCTGTGTTTTTTGTGCAAGAACGTTGGGGTTTTAACAATAAAAAAATGAAGTGCTATAAGTTTAGAACCATGCACCTACAAAAGAACACACCCAATGTATTTGCGCATACCAAAAAAGACGATCCGCGCATCACTTCTATTGGCAAATGGTTGCGAATATTAAGTATCGACGAAATGCCACAGTTTGTTAATGTTTTAATGGGATCTATGTCTGTTGTGGGTCCTAGGCCACATGTTACCCCACAAAACATTGAATACATGCAAAAAATTGATAGCTATTTATTGCGCCACCAAGTAAAACCTGGGCTTACAGGATGGGCACAAGTGAATGGTGCTAGAGGAGAAATAGCTGTTACACAAGACATGCAAACGCGTTTAAACTACGACCTTTTTTATATTCATCGTTGGAGTTTTTGGCTAGATATTCAAATCATATTACAAACAATTGTCAACATATTTAAAGGAGACACACATGCGTATTAAAATATTATTTTTTGTTGTTTTATTTAGTTTGTCATTTGCTACAAGTCAGTCGCAGGTAATTTATGAAGATGCACGCTCCATGATATATCCTTATTTAACGCGTTTGGCAGATAAAGGATTGATTGAATTGCAAGATGTTGTTTTACCCATCACCCACCAACAAATTAATACCTGTTTACAAACATTGCAATTAAAACGCAACCTACTTTCTAAAATTGAATTGGCTGAATTAGATTTTTATAAAAAGGAATACCAATTACCGGTACAGCCAACCGATACGGCCATGCAAGGATTAAAGATTTTAGAAAAAGACCATGCGCAAAGATTAAGGGGCGCCACCGTAGGGAATGGTAATTTTTTCATGCAACTCGATCCGGTATCGGGCATGAAAGTCTTTTCATCGAAAAACCAATCGGTTACCCAATACGGAAATGGCGCAAATATTAGAGGATATTTGGGTAAGCATTTTAATTTTCAATTTTATTACAGAGATATTACAGAATCTGGAAAAGGCATTGATTACAACAAAACAAGTACCGACGAATTAGGCATCATTAAAAAAGATACTTCCTTACAAACTAGCTTAAATTATTCCGATCTTAGGGCAACCATTAGTTTTCAATTTAAAAATGGTAGCATTACAGTAGGTCAAGACCAAATGAGTTTTGGATATGCCAATCATGGTAGAATTGTGTTAAGTGATAAGTCTCCTTCGTTTCCATTAATCAGGCTAGACTATCGACCACTAAGTTGGTTGCATTTTAATTATGCGCACCTTTGGTTGCAATCGAATATTATTGATAGTTCTCGTATTTACAATTTAGGCAATACAGTATATGGTGGAAAATACACCCCTTTTGTAAATAAATATATGGTGATGCATTCTCTGCAAATTATACCCAAAAAAGGCATGGTATTTAGCATTGGAGAGTCAATGATTTATAACGACCAATTGTATTTGCCTTATTTTATTCCTGTATTGTTTTTTAAATTAGTAGACCAGAATAATACCATGGGCACCAATAATTCGGCTAGTGGCAATGGTCAATTGTTTTTTCAATTTAGTATGCGCAATATTGTTCCTAAAACGCATATTTATACCACATTGCTAATTGATGAATTGCGCTTAACCAAAGTATTTAATGCCACCAAAAGTAGAAATCAGGTAGGCGTTACACTAGGTGTAGAACGTCAAGATATATTACCCAATTTATCCATTGGGGCAGAATATACTCGGGTAAATCCTTTTGTGTACGAGAACTTTATTAATGCAGAAAGCTATAAACACGCAGGCTATTCTATTGGCGATTGGATGGGTAATAATTTCGACCGAAAAACCTGGTTCTTTTCGTATAAGCCATTGCCCAGATTATTAATAACAGGGCGTTTCGACAATATTAGAAAGGGAGGCCCCGGAACATTATTACAGCAATATTTTTCTGAGCCACAGCCTGATTTTTTATTTGATTATCAATGGAAATCGGTAGAGGCATCTGTAAATGCACGGTATGAAATTATTCATCAAGTGTATGCAACGGCTCAATATTATTATAAAGAACAACGGTTTAATGCCAATATTAGCAATCCATTGCAAACGGTTCAGCAGTTGCAGCTAGGATTGAATATCGGTTGGTAAAAGATTATTAGTTTAATTTCACAGACTTAGAAGCTTTTTATATGCGTAATTTTGTATTTTTCTTTTTGTTGCTCAGTTTTATAGGCGCAAGCAATTTTGGGTATAGCCAAGTTAAAAAAGTACCTAGTAATAGTTTGGCAAATATGTCTGGTACTAGTGAGGCACAGTTGTTTCAAATGTGGCGCAATGCAAGCAGTATGGGGATGTCTGAATCTGAAATTTTAAAATTATTTACCCAAATGGGGGTTAATGGCTCGCAATATTTACAATTAAAAAAACGCTTTGAGAAAAAAGTTGAAGACACTTCCGAAGCAGATTTAGAAGAAGAAGCCGAAGACTTAAATGCAAGTATGGGAGACAGCAGTTTAAGTAAGCAAATTCCCACCCGTAGAACCTCTCCCATATTTGGTATACGTTTTTTTTCGAATGCAAAAAATACGTTTTCGCCCAATTTAAAATTGGCAGCACTCAAAAATTATATATTAGGCCCCGACGATCAGTTGCAATTGATTTTAACAGGTAATAATGAGTCTACACAAATGTTAAAAATAAATGCCAATGGATTTATTAATATTAAGTATGCAGGCATTGTTACGCTCAGTGGTTTAACACTAGAACAAGCGCAACTGGTTATTGCCAAAAAAATGAAACCCTATTACCCCAATTTGGTAGATGGAAAAACAACCTTAACAATTCTCTTAACCAAATACAGAACCATTCGTGTAACTATTGCAGGAGAAGCTTATAAGCCAGGCACCTACCAGGTTCCTGGGGTATTATCGGTTTTTAATTTATTGTATATTACAGGAGGGCCAACAGAAAAAGGATCATTGCGTAATATACAGTTGATACGAAATAGCAAAAAAATTGCAGAGATAGATTTTTACCAATTTTTATTAAGTGGCACTTTTAATGACAATATTAAAATAGAAGACCAAGACGTTATTTATTTTCCTTTTTACGAAAAACATGTGTCTTTAACTGGGGCTATTAAACGCCCATCTATTTACGAATTAAAAAACAACGAAACCCTAGCCGATCTTTTTACAATGGCCGGTGGATTTGGAGATACAGCCTATAAAGAGCGCGTAAAAGTTTTTCAATATGGAACATCTCAAAGAGTTATTAAAGATATTTTGGTAAAAGATTTTAGTACATATTTACCCAAAAATGCCGACTCTGTATTTGCCGATAAAATCAACGACAGTTATGCCAATAAATTATACATTGGCGGTGCCGTAACTATGCCAGGCAATTATGAATTAACCAGTCAATTAACCCTAAAGCAATTAATAGAAAAAGCCGGTGGTGTAAAAGAATCGGCCTATTTATTGAGAGGGTATATTAATAGGGTTAGTAAAGACCTGCAAAAACAAATCGTTCATTTTAATTTAACCGAATTACAAACCAGAAAAGAGCTTGATATACCACTCAATAAAGACGATTCTGTGTATATCCCTTTTTTAGAAAATTTACGCGAACAAAAGCTAGTGCAAGTAGAAGGGGCCGTAAAAAATCAGGGTAATTACGAGTTTAGAGAAGGCATGCAACTAGAAGATGTTTTATTGTTAGCCGGTGGATTTAATAATAAGGCCGATAATAGAAAAGTAGAAGTATTGCGCTATGCAAAAAAGTCGAAAGACACTTTAACGGCGGTGGTTTTAGACAGTTATCATTTTAGCGTTGCACAAAATTTAACAGATAGCAAAACGGGTTTTGTTTTACAAGACAAAGACAAAATCATTGTATCTAGTTTGTTAAACGAAGAATCAATTGGCGTAGTAAAACTAGGCGGTGAAGTATTATATCCAGGAACTTTCAGCATTAGTAATAGAGAAGAAACCGCTGCACAATTAATTGCCAGGGCAGGCGGATTAAATGCCTATGCCAATTTATCGCAAATAAAAATTTATCGTTCTGGCATGTTAGTAGGAATTGATTTAAAAGACAATAGTTACAGGGTTAAAGCAAATGATAGTATTTATATACCCAAAACAGAAACCTTGGTAGAAGTTACTGGTGCTGTATATAACCAACAATTTGTACCCTATAGCAATGGTAGTTTACGATACTATGTTTCGGAAGCTGGTGGACTAACCGACAAAGCGATTTTGAAAAAAGCGTATGTTCAATATAGCAATGGGCTCAATAAAAAAACCAAACATTTTTTATTTTTCAGAAGCTTCCCAACGGTATTGCCAGGATCAAAAATTATTATACCATCTGGCGAAGCATCCATCAATAAATTAATAACATCCAATACTATCTCATCGGTGCTTGCCTCGGTAACAACCCTTGTAAGTATTTTAGTTTTACTTAAAAAGTAGTCGTGTCATGCAACCACAAGAACCAATAGAAGAATTTACTTTTAGAGTACCCATTTTACGCGCATGGCGTTCCATTAAATGGGTAGTAAGTACTTATTCTATACAATTGATTATTTGTATGCTATTGGGTGCAGGCATAGGCCTAGGATATGCTTTATACAAGCCTGTTACCTATCAAGCGCAAATTAGTTTTTTTGTAGAGGATAGTAAAAGCTCGGGCGGTTCGTTAATGTCTATGCTTGCCGGACAAGTTGGGTTAGACCTAGGCGCATTATCGGGCGGAAACGGGGTATTGGGTGGAGACAATGTATTAGAACTAGCAAAGAGTAAAATATTATTACAAAAAGCATTACAAACCAATTATCCCAACACAAATAATGAAGCTAACTATAGTTTAGCCGATGAATATGCAGAAACACAAGGCTTAAAATTAAAATGGAAAAAAAGCAGTAAAGTTGGCTATACTGTTTCATTTGCAAGCAATAAAACACAATTTACCAGGCTAGAAGATAGTTTGTTTCAAATTGTATTAAAACGCATTGTTGAAAAAGATTTGAGTGTAAGTAAGCCCGATAAAAAACTAGGATTTTACACCATTCAAATAGAAACCAGAAACGAATTGCTAAGTAAATTAATTGCCGAAAAATTATTGGCAACTACTACTAATTTTTATATTGAAGGTAAAACAAGCAGGCTCCGGAAAAATTTAGAACGCTTACAAAATCGGGTAGATAGTTTAGGAATAGAAGTAAACAAAAAAACAGTTGCATCTGTACATGCATTAGTAGACAATCAATTAGATGTGAACATGGCATTGTCTGCTGCCCCTAGCTCTAATGCCGAAATAAAATCAAAAGACAAAACATTTGCCAATATTGTATACGGAGAATTATTAAAAAATTTAGAATTAGCCAAAACAGGATTAATTCAAGAAACCCCTTCTATAGTTGTTGTAGACGAACTAAAATTACCCCTTAAGCAACAGGTAGACTGGTGGTTGGGTGTATTTACAGGAGGCTTAATTGGCGCTGTGGTAGGGATGTTTTATTTCTTTAAATTAAAGCGGTAGTGAAAATACACCTGGCCTTGAAGGGTTAAAAAGTCTAGTCCATTTTTATACCAGATAGCATCGTATTCTTTATACATCCATTGGTAGTTAAGGGTTCGCATCATAGTAACAGAACCACCAAATAAAAAGTTTTTATAGGTCTTGTCTATTTTTACAGTAGCCATTGCATCTGTCCAATGTCTTCTAAAATCGAGGATACGGGCAAAAGTGTAATAGAAAAAATCGTTGTTGTGAATACGTCTTTCTAATTGTAGAGAAATTCTATCAATGCCATTATTATAAGCCAATTCAATCAATTGGTTATTGCCACCAGGGCCTATTCCCGAACCAATTACTTTTCCATTATTGGTATAGCCATGCCTTACAGTGTCTGACAAGTACCAGCTTTTTACATTATTAATTAAATTAACGCTATTAAAACCAAGTTGTGTAAACTCTGCAGCCAATTCAAAACTAGTTTCCTTTTTTAGTGGAAACATTTTTCTAAAACCTGCAACAAATGCAGTAGGCGCTGCCGCATCATCCATAAAAAATAATGGGCTCATTGTTTTGTCGTTTCTACCTAGCTCGGCATATACTTCTGCATTCTCATTTTTCATTTGGTACCTAAAAAACAAACTACCCATTATTTGTTTTCGGTTGTTTTTTTCGGCAGCAGTTGTTTTAAGTCCATAAAATCCAAAAAGCGGTAAATAGTCTAATGGGCTTTTAGCATCGGAAGTATATAAATACGCCGTTTTTGCAAAACCAATATGCAAACCTTCTAAAAATTTTGGTTGAATACTTACCGTGGCACCCGAAATAATTCTTTGTTCATTTAATTTGGGTTGGTATAAAAACTGGCCATTAAAAACTCTACGGGGCTCGAGTGGTTCAATATTTGAATTATTAAGCAATCCGGTAATTACTTGCCATTCAACCGAACCAAAAATGGTTTTTAAAGGATGTTTGCTTTCGTAAGTAAGGTGCAAAAAACCAGCTGCATTGTTGGTCATTAATAAAGACTGGTAATAGCCCGGGCCCCACCACATATTTTCGGTAGATATGCCAAAAGCCGCATTTTTAAAATTATATTTTAGGTAAGAATTGCCAGGATTTAATTTGTTAATAGGATTGGTGCCAAAGCGTTCTGGTAAATCAATTTTATTAATCCATTGGTAGTAGTCGTGCCAGTGCTGTGCAACAAATTCTGTATAAAAAGTTTCGTAAGGTTTGTTTTCTGTAAACTGAAAAACAGGTTTTAGTTGCGCCGTCCAATGATTTTTTTTGTAAAAGATACCTGTTGTAATGAGGGTTTGGTATCCAACACTAGGAACCATTTCGGCATCATTAATGGTAATAGGATGGTGGGTATTGTACACATCCCATTTATTTAAAGGCAGTAGTCGAAAAAAGTTATTGGTAGTATCTTGTTTTTTTTGCGGAATAATATCGCCAAATGAAAAATCTTTTACAATTGTTGGAATGCTTGTTTGTTCTGCAATAATATTACGTTGCTGAAAACTATAGTTGGTATTAAATTTTCCTAATAATTGTTGCCTTCTTAAGTATAAAACCTGTTGTTGGTCGGTTACGGTTTGGGCATAGCTTGTATTAGAAAATAATAAAGCCGTCATAACCAAAACCAAACAAATAAAAATGGCACGCATAATTAAAAAATTAAAATAAATAATTTATTCCTAAGCAAATAAAAATATTGGTAATGTTATTATTGAGTTCCCAACCATAGTTCTTTTGAAGCACTGTTTTAAGTTGCGAACTAATAATAAAATGTTTAAAACTACAATCTGCACCAGCGCCAATAACCTTGTCTGTCCATGGGCTATTAACATGATATTGCGGATCATTACTTATATTTTCGAAGCTAAATAAATAACGTTTCCAGCCTTTATTGTAACTACTTACTATTTTAAAAGTATTGCTACCCGGGCCAACTGCCGAACCCAATAATTGGTTATTATGGGTAAAGGATTGATAGTCTCCATGCCAGTTCCAATTACCTGCATCTCGTACTAAGTTTTCTGCTAATTGTGCGCCACGCATGTATTCTACTTCAAAATTTACATATGCTTTTTGTGCAGGTAGGGGCACTATTTTTTTACATCCTACCAAGTATGCTGCAGAATGCCCTGGTCCCATAAATAAATCGCGGGTGTCTACAGAGTGGTCGTTCCAGCCATATTCTAGGTAACATTCAAAATGATCTTTTGGAAATACACATCTTAAAAATAAAGACACTTGTTGGTCTCTTTCTTTTTGGTCTTCATTTGCAAGGATTGATTTTTTTTCAATCACAGAAAATATAGGTAAATAATGGTCTATAAAGCTGCTATTATTGTATACAGCTGAATTCATATCTGTAACTGCATAAGCCCTAGACATACCCGCATGAAAACCTTTTAACCATTTGGGTTGAAAAGAAATTACCAAACCATTGTAATACATACTCCGGTTAAGCTTGCTAGTAGGCTGCATGGCATAGTTTTCAAAAGCCGTGGTAGAATCTTCGTTGAGCCATCCACTACTAAGCGTAAACTCTAATGAGCCAATTGGTGTAACAAGCGGTCTATTGGTTCCAATATAGGCGCGCAAAAATCCAGCGGCATTATTGCTCATTAATAATGAATTATTAATGCCAGGGCCATACCATTTATTTACACTAGCAATACCTGCACTAAGTGCGTTTACATTTAAACTAATATTCGATTGCCCAGGTAGTAATTGCTTTCTATTGGGTGTGGTAGCACTGCCAAATTGAGGCGTAATTGGGTAGGCATTGTTTTGCGACCAAATTATTTCGGGTTGTAGTTGTATTTGTAAAGGGCCAAAACGTGCAAAAACACCCATGCTAGTTAGTTGCTGAAATCCACGGGCTTTTAAAAACCCACCATTATTATATCCATAAGGTGTTGTAGAATTAAATTGTTGTATTAGCGCAAGAGGTAAGATTCTAATATTCGCCCATGTATTATTTAGTAATTGGCCGTTTAATTGGGTTTTATCGAAGTAGGTGCTGTCTATCCATCTATAAATAGAGTCGAGTGGAATGGCTTTTGAACAAACAAAGGGTCGATTATTAAATGAGTAATTACTAGGAATTTTTTCTAATAATTGTAAATCTCTTGTGGCTTCTTCTACTCTAACACTCGATATAGGAATGGTTTGAGCAGCCCCATACAAAAAAGCGCTTGTTAAAAACAAACACAGACACGCTTTTTTAAATATGGATAAACTACTATTCAATAGATGTTTTTTATTCATGTAATGGTACTTTAGGGGAATGTACAGCGTAAAAATAGTTGAATTATTAATAGATAGGGTTGAGTTGGGGATAATTGCGGGAATGAATTTTTAAAATAGGATAAATAGCAAAAAGTCACCCAATTATTTATATCTTTTTGAACTGTACATACTAAAAATTCGTATAATGAGTTTACAAAAAAATAAATCAGACTGGTTATTAAAACTATATCAAAACCCCCGAACTGTTTTTGGTTTAGCAGATATTGCTTTGATTATTGGGGACTCGGATGCTATATCGTTAACAAAAAAAATACATTATCAAATACAAAAGGGAAATTTAAAAAACCCAAGAAAAGGATTGTATACAAAGCCAAAATTTAATCCATTAGCAATGGCTTGTACTATTTATACGCCATCTTACCTTTCTTTAGATTATGTATTACAAAAAGAAGGAATTATATTTCAATATGATAGTACAATAACATCGCTAAGTTATTTAAGTAGAACAATAACAGTAGATAAAACTCTTATTAGTTATAGAAAAATTAAGAATGCCATTTTATTAAATACTAAAGGAATTATTGCAAATGATGATGGCATTAATATTGCAACAAAAGAAAGGGCCTTTTTAGACATGTTGTATTTAAATGGAAATATGTATTTTGATACAATTAATACCATCGATCCAAAAATTATTTATAAACTACTGCCCATTTATGATTCAAAAGTGCTTGAAAAAAGGGTGAAAAAAATATTTAAAAATGAATTTAGCAAAGCATAAGTCTTACCTAGTAAGGATTTTAAAGGATGTTTATGATGATCCAGAGCTTGGCACTATCCTTGGATTTAAGGGAGGAACTGCTTTGCTATTTTTTTATGCATAATCAAACCCCAATAAATAAAGAAATTGTTGAGTATAGAATGAAAAAACCACTAGCCGATTATTTACAAGATTGTATTAATTATCTCGAAAAAATGTCTGACAGAAATATTGTTCAAGGACTTGGCGAATTATTAGATGTAGAAACTAAAAAGTTTGTAAAAACCAAGTTAAGGTTAGAAACCATTTCATTATTTAAAATATATAAAGACTTTCCTTTGCTTCCTTGATTATCATTATTTTTTATTAATTCCTAAAAAATAGCAATAAATTAGGAATAGTGTGGTAAATTTTGATTAAATTAGTTGTAGTTATATCTATAATAAATTGTAAATTAGCGTATTCTTATAGATATAACTACAATAAAATGAAAAATATCATCGCAAATATTCCCAAAAGTATCACCCCAAGGCCACATTATATTAATAGAGTGGAGCCGTTTATTGGAAAAAATATTATAAAAGTATTTACAGGACAACGCAGAGTAGGAAAAAGTTATTTACTATTTCAGTTAATTAATCATATTCTAGCGCAAAACGCAAATGCGTGTATCGAATATATTAATAAAGAAGACCTTGAATTTTCTACTATTAAAACGGCTGAAGACCTTATTAATTATGTAAAGACGAATCAGTCAAATGTTGAAAAAACCTATTTATTTATAGATGAAATACAGGAAATTGAAAATTTTAATTTGGCTTTGCGGTCATTATTACTCAATGAACAGTTAGATATTTATTGTACAGGAAGTAATGCCAATATGTTATCGTCTGATATTGCAGGTCATTTAAGCGGAAGGTATATTGAAATTAAAGTTCATAGTTTAAGTTATAGTGAATTTTTAATTTTTAATTCATTAACTGATACGGATTATTCTATGGATCTTTTTTTAAAATTCGGTGGGTTACCCTATTTAAAACACCTAAAATTAGAAGATTCAATTGTGTTTGAATATTTAAAGAACATTTATACAACTATTGTTTATAGAGATATTATCAATCGATTTGCAATTAGAAACCTGCCATTTTTAGAGCAGTTGGTGCAATTTATAGCAAGTAATACTGGAAGTATTTTTTCTATAAAAAAAATCAGTGATTTTTTAAAATCGCAAAAAACAAATATTCCTCCAAATCAGGTTCAGATATATTTGCAACATTTGGCAAATGCATTTTTAATACATCGGGTACCACGGTACGATATTGTAGGAAAAAGGTTATTTGAAATTGGAGAAAAATATTATTTTGAAAACTTAGGAATCAGACATGCTATTTGGGGCTACAGAATAGAGGATAGGGGAAAAATTTTAGAAAATGCAGTATATAATCAATTGCTATTTTTAGGATACAAAGTAAAAGTGGGTGTATTAGGCGCAAATGAAATTGATTTTATAGCTGAAAAAGAAGGAGAAAAAAGGTATATACAAGTAGCTTTAACTATCAACGATACTAAAACCATTGAAAGAGAATTTGGCAACCTAATACAGATTAAAGATAATTATAATAAAATAGTTATTACATTAGATCAATATACTGGAAATACCTACCAAGGTATAGAAGTAGTAAATATGCGAACATTTTGTTTATGAGGATTCCCTTAGGTTAAACGTTTTTGAATCAATAACCCAAAAAAGGAAGTCAATTCCTAAAAAATGACAATAAATTAGGAATTGATTCCTAAAAAATGGCAATAAATTAGGAATAGGAGTATAAATGTTTTAATTTTGAACAAATTGAAACACGGTTATATGGTGAAGCGTCTGTTAGAAGAAAATATATTGGCTAAATTAAATAAGGAGAAGGCAATTATCCTTTTAGGGCCAAGGCAGGTAGGTAAAACAACTTTGCTAAAAGCGCTTTTTAAAAACGCAACCGAAACAATTTGGTTAAATGCCGATGAAATAGATGTACAATCTCTTTTTGCAAATATTTCAGCAAAAAGGTTACAAGCAATTATAGGCAACAAAAAAATAATCATTATAGACGAAGCTCAGCGTATACCCGAAATAGGGTTAAGGATGAAGCTAATAACAGATCAAATGCCCGAGGTTCAATTAATAGCAACAGGTAGCTCGGCTTTTGAATTATCTAATAAATTAAATGAACCCTTAACTGGCCGTAAGTGGGAATTTAAAATGTATCCTATTTCTTTTCAGGAAATGGTTAATCACCATGGCTTGTTAGATGAAATGCGCTTGTTACCCCATCGATTGATTTATGGGTATTATCCAGATGTAGTGAATCATCCAGGAAATGAAAAAGAAATTCTAAAGCAATTATCTGATAGTTATTTGTATAAAGATATTTTATTGATAGATCAAATTAAAAAACCAGAGGCACTAGTAAAACTATTACAGGCATTGGCTTTTCAGGTAGGATCTCAAGTATCATATCATGAACTAGCGCAGGTTTGTGGGTTAGATGGAAAAACAATTGAAAAATATATGATGCTATTAGAGCAATCATATATCATATTTAGGTTAACCTCATTTAGTAGAAACTTACGCAATGAATTAAAAAAAAGCAGAAAAATATATTTTTACGACAATGGCATTAGAAATGCATTGATAGCCAATTTTAATCAAATTGAAAACAGAACAGATATTGGCGCATTGTGGGAGAACTATTTAGTATCTGAGCGAGTGAAGTATTTAGCATACCAACAAAAATGGGTAAATCATTGGTATTGGCGAACTACCGAACAACAAGAAATAGATTATTTAGAAGAAGAAAACGGAAAATTAACCGCTTATGAATTTAAGTGGAACCCAACAGCTAAAGTATCCATCCCAAACGCATTTAAACAATCGTACCCCTTGGCAGAAATATATATCATAAACAGAGAAAATTTCTATGAATTTTTAGTTGGTTAAATATTCAGCCTAGATATTTATAACTCAAAAACTCCCATTAATCAAACTCCCCAAATCTTGAACGGAATTAATCTTTTCTAAATCATAATTATTAAATCCATAAAATGCAGTAAATGTATAATGTGGATTTAAGGTTTTATCACTTCTATAACCATGATCACCGGTTAGTATAATTCTAAATTTATTTTCACTGGTTAGTTTTGCTAGAAATGCAGAAAGTTTATTATTTGTAAAATTCCAATAAGCATAGTAATTATTTAAATTATACTCATCTCTTAAATGAAATTCTGGTTCATATATAATTGGTGCATGTGGCATGTATAAATGGATATAAATAAATTGTCTTTTATTTATTAGGTTATTTAATGAATCTGTAAGTCTAGTTAAAATATATTTATTATGTAATTCCATTGGTGAATAATTTTTTTGAAATTTATTTTTATTAAACTGACCATTATAATAAAAAAGATAAATCATTGCAGCGTTTGAAAAGAAACTTTCAATGAAGTTTTTTGGGTAAAAATAGTGCCGATTGATAGGAGCTGATTTACCTATATCAAAAATTCCATAATTAATTATAGATACATTTTTAGCACTTAAACTATCATATATTAATGCTCGAACTAATTTATTTGCGCCAATACTTGAGATGGTTTGTTTTGAATAGGCGCTGTCTTTCGATAAATTAAAATTAAATAAAGAACTTAAACTGTGTATGGTAGAAGTTTCGTAAGAAAAATTATTGTTTCGAACAATCCAATTGTTCTGCTTTAGATTATTTGAAAAATTATAAATAGCTGAATCTTTGAATACTTTGTACAAGCCATCTGGCGAATTGTATTCGTCAGTAATTAATAGTATTATAGGTTTAACATCTTTAGACTTTTTTTGTAATTGGGTATAGCTATTTTGAATACTATTTATATTTTTTAAATTCTCTCTACTAAAAATTGAGTTTAATGAAAAAGTGACTAATCCAAATACAATAAAAAAAGCGTTAAAAAATTTAAAACCTTGATGCTTTTTGTTAAAAATTAATAGCAAAAAAATTATAATCATTGCAGGTATTAAAATCACCCTGTCTTTTATGGTATGAATTGTAAATGACTGCAAATAAGTTGCAAAATACACCCCATAAAAAAATATTAAAGTTCCTGAAACTGTAAATGCAGTAATTAAATTACCAATCGATGTGAATTTGTTATAGGCTAATTTAAAAAGAATTTCAATTAAAATAAAAACCCCTATAAGTCCTAAAAAAATTATAGTATTAAAGAATGGCGAAGTATAAATTTCTTTAAAATTAAAGCCCAAATAGGGTAATAAAATTATTATAAATGAAGCCTTATTTAAATCAAATAATTTTATTAATTCATTCATTTGCTTAATGGCTTTTCCATAAATAGCAAACTGCGATTACTATTCTGTAATTTCTTTACTTCCAATATTTTAAAATACTTAGCCAAAGATTCAATAAAATTAGTTTCGGTATAATCTTCTTGATTTGTATGATTATTAACTATTAATTCTTGCACTCTTTTATCTGCTATATCAATAAGTTCAACAATTAAATACTTACTACTTAATTTATTTAGTAATGTTGCTATTTGGTTAAAAGATATTCTATTGGTAAAAAATAAGTGGTGTGTTAATGCCAAGGCAAATGCCATTTCTGAATTAGCTCTTTCATAAATATTTTTAGTTTCACTATTTAATAAACCCAAATTTGGAGAGGGCTCATTTAAATTTCCAACTATTGCAATTATATTATTAATATTATTTGCTAGAATTTGTTTTTCTATTGTATCTACACAATTATTATCTGCCTCTAACGCAATGACTCTTTCTGCATATTCTGCTGCTATAAAACTAAACTTTCCTGTATTAGCACCTAAATCAATAACTGATATTGGCTTTGTTATTTCCAACCAATTTCTAATAGTAGTTTCTTTATCTTCTAAATATTCTGCACTTTCAATATCATTTTTGTAATAACCATTCCAATGATTTGTATATTGATAAGGCTTAACCCAAAGAGTAATAGTTTTAAAAATCATTTGCTGCAATGATTGTATTTTTTCTACTGTAAATCCTTTATTTTTTTTGATTTCATTTTCTGTAGAATAAATTTTATTAGAATATCTTGAATGTAAATGGATATGTAAAAGGGTAGTTAAATTAAACCAGCTTTTTAATGGGAGTTGCTTACTAATAAAATTTAATTGCATACCTCTTAATTCTGTTATTGTTAATTTACTCCACTCTGTACCATTATAATGCATTAGTACTATTGGGCTTAAAAATTCTTCACAAAACTGTTTGTAAGCAATCCAATTGTCATTTTCGTTGAAAAACATAAAGGAACTGGTATCAAACATAATTGCCTTGCCAGCAGATAAGTAAAAATTAAAAGGGGTGGCATCCTTTAATATCATTCCATATTTTAATGCAATTTGGTTTATTGTAAGGAAGGCTAATATTGCTTTTATCCATTGTTTATAAGACCATTCAAACGGGTAGCTTTGAAATGGTATTTGAGTAGGATATAATAGTTTATAAATTTTAGGGTCACTATTATCTATTTCAATTTCACTGTGTTCAATAATTAGACCTAATTGAACTAATTCTTGATAAAGGCCAGATTGCATTAAATGGTTGTATTCTGCCTTGTACTCTTGAAATATATATCGATAGTAGCCAGCCTTTTTTTTTACAACCCTTGCAGCTGTATCTCTGTATGAGATATTATTTTGGCTGGTCATAATTAGTGGAGTTTGTCATTACTTTCATCAACTATCTTATTCCCAAATTTGAATTTGAAAAAGGTTACGATTCTTTTTAAAAAAACAACTGCAGTTAGTAACCCCGATAATAATGCTTGAAATAACAAACTCCCTGAACCAGGGTCTATGTACAATAAAAAGGCAATCATTCTATAAAATGGTTTAAGGGGTAAACAATTATAGAAACTATATCACTAATTTAGTAATTAGTACTATTATATAAAGGATATAAGACTTTGTATAATTATGATAGTTTTATGCATGAGATACTTTAATTATTATTATTGCTGCTTTGTGAATTTTAAAAATAACCGCTTATGAATTTAAGTGGATCCCAACAGCCAAAGTATCCATCCCAAACGCATTTAAACAATTGTACCCTTTAGCAGAAATAAATATCATACACAGAGAAAATTTTCTTCAATTTTTAGTTGGTTAAAGATTCAGCCTATATATTTGCAGCAAGTACAAGAAAAAGCGACTATATCCCCCCGGAGGCGCAATATAATATTGGTATACAAGGTGTTTATTTAAATAAGGTATTTTAGGCAATTGAGGTTTTGCACAAAATAATTTGTAGCTATTTACGTTAATTAATTGTAGCCAACGCATAAATTTGCCACAAAAAGCCATACCTTAGTTACTCAATATTGTGCTACTTGTTTGGGTCTTTTATGTGACTCAGGGTGGCGAAGCCGTTTAAAAACACCTCCACCACATTTTGAGCATCGACAAACTTTTTTCTGGTAAAATCCGTTTAAAACTATTAACCAAGCTATTGCTAAACCCCAGCACCAAGGTGTTTTTACGCGGTTTAGAAAGAGATTTAGGGGTAAGTAGTAATACGGTAAGAACTGAGTTGAATAAGCTATCTGAAATGCAGCTTATTGAAGTGCAAGACCATGAAGACGGAGATAATACTAAATTAAAACAGTACGGCGCCAATACCAAGCATCCGTTGTTTCATTCGTTGCGCGGTATTATATTACAACATGTAGGCCTCGATAAAATTGTAGATAATATACTAAATAGACTAGGTAATGTAAACCAAGTATGGCTTACCGGCGATTTAGCAGAAGGAAAAGATTCGCCGTTTGTAGATTTGGTAATTGTGGGCGATATTGAAAAAGCTTATTTATATCAGTTGATAGAAAAAGTAGAGCCGCAGATTAATAAAAAAATTAGGGTGGGGGTTTATAATAAGGAAGAGTTTGAAATGGGGTTGATGAAGGATGCGGGGGTGATGATGCGATTGGTGGGTTAGTGAAATAAATAGCATGAAACTTAAATACGATAAAGAAACTGATATTTTTATATAAGATTAAATGATTAAAAATTGTAGAATCCGACGAAAAAAACGGTGTTATTATCGACTACTCAGCAAAAGGCAAGGTTGTTGCAATTGAAGTTTTAGCAGTGTCAAAAAATTAAAATTCTCCTTTAAAAGTGGAATATGAATTTGCCTAAATCTTCAATTTTGAATTGTGATTTTTAATTAGTGTGGTCCACACTAATCTCGGGTATTTACAGATAGTTGTAAATCATTAATAATCTGAAAATCAAGCACTTTACATGTTTAATTTTTTAATTATAGGTTACCAGAAAAGGTTGAAAAATAGGTTGAATGTGCGCAGTTTTGTGCGTTATTTTAGAGAATAATATAAAAAGTAAATAGTATTTAAGGTGAATGTTTTAAAACTAATTGGTAGAAAAGAGCCCTTATTTGAGGTCGACATATCTACAAATGCTTATAAAATTAATAGCATTGTTGAGATATCTTCATTTCTTGTAATTGGTGGTGCGGGATCAATTGGACAGGCTGTGGTTAAGGAAATTTTCAAAAGAAATCCATTAAAACTGCATGTTGTTGATATTAGTGAAAACAATATGGTTGAGCTTGTAAGGGATATAAGAAGTACTTATGGATACATTAATGGTGATTTTAAAACATTTTCATTAGATATTGGCTCCTTAGAATATGACGCATTTATAAAAAGTGATGGCAAATATGATTATGTTTTAAATCTTTCTGCTTTAAAACATGTTAGGAGTGAAAAAGATCCTTTTACATTAATGAGGATGATAGATGTTAATGTTTTTAATACCATAAAAACAATCAAGCAGTCTATTGAGAATGGCACTAAGAAATATTTTTGTGTATCAACCGATAAGGCAGCAAATCCTGTAAACATGATGGGCGCCTCAAAAAGAATCATGGAATTATTTTTAATGAGAGAAAGCGAGAATATTTCAATTTCAACTGCAAGATTTGCAAATGTGGCTTTTTCAGACGGCTCATTATTACACGGTTTCAACCAAAGAGTTCAAAAGAAACAACCCATAGTTGCACCTAATGATATTAAACGTTATTTTGTTACTCCACAAGAGTCTGGTGAGCTTTGTTTAATGTCGTGTTTACTTGGTGAAAACAGAGATATCTTTTTTCCTAAGTTGAGTGAAAATTTACACCTAATTACTTTTTCCGAGATCGCAAAAAAGTATTTAATCGACTTGGGTTACGAGCCATATGAATTTGAAACAGAAGACGAGGCAAGGAAATTAATGAAAACATTAATAGCTGATAACAAATGGCCTTGTTTATTTTCAAAAAGCGATACGACAGGAGAAAAAGATTTTGAAGAATTTTATATGGATGGAGAAGAGCTAGACTTAAACCGCTTCCTAAACTTAGGGATAGTAAAAAGTAAATTAAGCTTTGATGTTAATACACTTACATCATTTGTTGAAAATATTAAATCATTAAAGTATAAACTAGCATGGGATAAAAATGATATATTAAATGAATTCATTAATATTTTACCTGAATTTGATCATATGGAAACGGGAAAATATTTAGACTCAAAAATGTAATCATGAAACAGATACAAGATACAATTTCATTTATCCAAGATCTATACAAAACCAAAGAATTTATTCCATTACATGCACCTAAGTTTGAAGGTAATGAAAAGAAGTATTTGTTAGAAACAATAGATTCGACATTTGTATCTTCAGTAGGTGCTTATGTTGATCAATTCGAAGAAATGATGAAAGTGATTTCTAAAACTAAGAAAGCTGTAGCTGTAGTCAATGGAACAGCTGGAATCCAAGTTGCACTTCGTTTAGTTGGTGTAAAACAAGGAGATGAGGTTATAACACAAGCCTTAACTTTTGTTGCTACAGCCAACGCAATCGTTTATAATGGATCAAGCCCCATTTTTTTAGATGTAGATATCGATACCATGGGACTATCTCCAAAATCAGTTGCCGATTTTTTAGAAGAGTTTGGCGATTTGCATGAAGATGGTTGTTATAATAAAAAGACAGGAAAAAAAATCAGTGCTTGTTTGCCGATGCATACCTTTGGTTTTCCTGTTCACTTGGATGATCTAAAAATCATCTGCGATGCCTGGAAGATACCTATTGTAGAAGATTCAGCGGAATCACTAGGCAGTGAATATAAAAATAAACCTACAGGAAGCATTGGAGAAATTGGAGTTTTTTCATTCAATGGAAATAAAATTGTTACTTGTGGAGGAGGTGGTGTGATAGTAACAAACAATGAAAATTTAGGGATTAAAGGAAAATATCTGACTACCACAGCAAAAGTACCCCATGCGTACGAATTTTATCATGATGAATTGGGATATAATTTTAGAATGCCTAATTTAAATGCAGCACTTGCTTGTGCACAATTAGAGCAATTGAATTTATTTTTAGCAAATAAAAGAACTATAGCATTAGGGTACAAGTCTTTTTTTGATTCAGCAAGCATAAGATTTAGAACTGAAACAGCAGATACTAAAGCAAATTATTGGTTGATGTGTGTTGAATTAGAGTGTTTAAAAGATAGAGATCTATTTCTATCTGAAACAAATGCAGCCAAGGTTATGACCCGTCCTATTTGGCAATTGTTGTATCGATTACCAATGTACTGGAACTGCCAAAGGGATGAACAATTGAATGCACAATTTCTAGAAGAACGCATAGTAAATATTCCTAGCAGTGTTAGATAATAAAAGTGTTATAATTGGTTATTCCGGTCATGCTTATGTAGTTGTGGAATCATATTTATCTAACGGAAATTCGCTTGAGTATTATACTAGTATAAATAAGGTAGACAATAATCCATATAATCTAACATACTTGGGCTGCGAGACAGATCCGAATTTTAAAGCATGGGAGAAGAAATTAATATATATATTAGGTATTGGAGATAATACTTTAAGATATAAAGCGGCAAAATTATTATTAAATAATTCTCAATTAATAGAGTCAGTACTCGACCCTCAATCTATCATTTCAGATAGTGCAAAAATTGGAGTTGGAGTCTTTGCATCTAAAGGCGTTCTTGTAAATGCATTTTCTAAAATAGGAGACTTTGCAATTTTAAATACTGGTTGTATTATTGAACATGAATGTGAAATAGGTATAGGTGCTCATATTGCACCAGGTGCTGTACTTACTGGAAATGTAAAAGTTGGAAAGAGATCATTTATCGGAGCAAATGCAGTAATAAAGCAAGGAGTTGTAATTGGTGACGATGTAATAATTGGAGCTGGCTCGGTAATTATAAATAATATTAGTAGTAATACAAAAATAGTTGGGAATCCTGGTAGAAATATATAATGAATAATAAAGTATTAATAATCGCAGAAGCCGGTGTAAATCACAATGGAAGCTATGAAAACGCTAAAAAATTAATATTAGCTGGAGCAGAAGCTGGAGTAGACTATGTAAAATTTCAAACTTTCAAAGCTAGTAAGTTGGTTTCGAAGGTTGCGGAAAAAGCAGATTATCAAAAGAGAAACACAAACGACGAAACAACTTCTCAATTTGAAATGTTAAAAAAATTAGAGATGCCTGAAAATTGGCATCACGGATTAATAAAGTATGCTAAATCTCTTGGAGTTAAATTTCTCTCAACTGGATTTGATGAAGAAAGTATAGACTTTTTAGATTCTATTAATATTGATTTATTTAAGATTCCTTCAGGAGAAATTACTAACAAGCCATTTTTAGAACATATAGCAAAAAAGAGAAAGCCAATTATAGTTTCGACAGGAATGGCTAATCTTGATGAAGTACGAGCGGCAATTGAAGTTTTAAATAACAACGGAGTTCAAAAAAAATTAATAACAATACTCCATTGTAATACAGAATACCCAACTTCCATGTTGGATGTAAATTTAAAAGCAATGCTTACACTAAGAGAAGAGTTTGAAGTAAATATTGGATACTCAGATCATACGCTTGGTATTGAAGTGCCTATAGCAGCAGTTGCATTGGGTGCGAATATTATTGAAAAACATTTTACTCTTGATAAAAGTATGGATGGACCAGATCACAAAGCGTCACTTGATCCTTTTGAGCTAAAGCAAATGGTTAAATCAATTCGTAATATTGAGATGGCCCTATCTGGAAGTGGAATTAAGGAACCTTCGGTATCAGAACTTAAAAATTTACAAATCGCTAGAAAAAGTATACATACAAGTAAGCCTTTAGAAAAGGGCCATATGTTAAAAAAAGAAGATTTAATAATGATGAGACCCGGAGATGGAATCTCTCCAATGGATATAGACTTATATTTAGATAAGCAAATTGCAAAATACTTACCTGATGGGCATAAAATATCTAAAAGTGATTTTATAATATGAGAATCGGGGTATTAACAAGTTCTAGGGCTGATTTTGGTATATACCGACCTCTATTAAAAGAGTTGTTAGCTAATTCAAATTTTGAGCTTCAAATTATTGCATTTGGTACTCACTTATCAATGTTTCATGGTAATACTATTGAAGAAATTAGAAATGAAGGATTTGAAATTAAATATACAATTGACTCATTATTGGTTTCTGATACAAGCGAGTCAATATCTACAACAATAGGGTTAAGTATAATTAAATTTTCATCGTTTTGGAAAGACTACCACGAACAATTTGATATTGTTTTTTGTTTAGGCGATAGGTTTGAAATGCTAGCTGCTGTGTTATCAGGAGTTCCATTTGGAGTTAAATTTGCTCATATTCATGGAGGTGAAAAAACACTTGGAGCTATTGATAACATTTTTAGGCACTCTATTACACACGCTTCTTATATACACTTCGCATCTACAGAAGAGTATAAAAATAGAATTATTCAAATTCTAGACGAACCTGAAAGAGTTTATTATACTGGAGCTTTAAGTTTAGAAAATTTAAATTCAATCCAACTACTTAATATTGATGAATTCAAACTAAAATGGGAAATTGATCTCAATAAGCCTACAATTTTATTTACTTTTCATCCGGAAACCGTTAATCCTGAGCTAAATAAAATTTATACACAAGAGATAATTGAAGCAATTTTAGCTTTAGAAGATTTCCAGTTTTTAGTTACGATGCCAAATGCTGACACATATGGTAATAGAGTCAGAATACAATTCGAATCTAAATTTAAAGGTTGTGAAAATATATATTTAGTTGAAAATCTCGGAACTCAAAGCTACTTTACTGCTATGAAGTATTCAAAGATTTTAGTTGGAAATACTTCCAGTGGCATTATTGAAGCTGCCTCATTTAACAAACGCGTAATTAATATTGGAAACAGACAAGCTGGGCGTTCCATTAGCTCGAATGTAATTAATATCGGAATTAAAAAAGAATCAATAATTAACGCAGTAAATGAAACGATTTTATTAGGCGATTACAAAGGGAGTAACATTTATTATAATGAAAATGAAGCTGCATCATCAATTATCATAAAAGCATTAATGAAAAATGAATTATATATTTGACGAACATTTAGTTAATCTAAATATTCCAATAAGGGTTTGTTTACAAAAATTAAATCAATTATCTGCAGACGCAATTTTATTTGTAATAGATGAAAATAAAAAACTTGCAGGTACTTTGACAGATGGCGATGTGAGGCGCGGAATACTTAAAGGACTTAGTTTAGATGATGAAGTTAGAATGTTTATACAACCTAATCCAAAATCGATTCAAAGAGGGAATTATAATATCCACGAAATTATTGAATTTAGAAATGATGGGTATAAAATTATTCCAGTAATAGATCAGGATGGCAAAATTGTAAAAGCTGTTAATTTTAGATTTTTAAAATCCTATTTGCCAATTGATGTAGTAATTATGGCAGGAGGCAGGGGCGAACGTTTAAAACCGTTAACTGACTTAATACCAAAACCATTATTGAAAGTTGGGGACAAGTCAATAATAAAGCACAACTTAGATAGATTAATAAGCTTTGGAATTGATGATTTCTGGATTAGTATTCGATATCTTGGAGAGCAAATAAAAGATGTTATTGGAGATGGACAATCCGATAATATTAAAATTAATTATATTAGTGAAGACATTCCATTAGGTACTATTGGAGCTGTTTCAAAAATAACCAATTTCGAACACGAATATGTACTTATTACAAACTCAGATATTTTAACAAATCTTGATTATGAACAGTTCTTTCTCGATTTTTTAGATTCAAATGCAGATTTTTCTGTTGCCACTATTCCGTATAACGTAAATGTTCCCTATGCAATATTGGAAACTACAAATAAAAAAATTAATAGTTTTAAAGAGAAACCAACTTACACTTATTTTGCAAATGCTGGTATCTACTTAATGAAAAAAGAAATAACCAAAAAAATTCCAATAAATCAACCTTATAATGCAACTGACTTACTCGATTATTTAATTAATAATAATTTAAATGTTAGATCATTTCCTTTGAGAGGTTATTGGCTAGATATAGGGAAACATGATGATTACAATAAGGCACAAGATGATATAAATTATATAAAATTTTAAAATATGAGATATTTTTTGGTAGTAGGTTTGGGTTCAATGGGTAAAAGAAGAATAAGAAATTTGAAATCATTAGGATTTAATGATATAATTGGATTTGATAAAAGAGATGATAGAAGAAAAGAGGTGAAAGATCTTTATTCAATAGAAACATACGATGACATTAACGAAATCATTAAAAATTTCGAATTGCGCGCATTAATTATTTCTGTTCCGCCCGATGTACATCATGTTTATATGAAATTGGCATTAAGTCTTAAAATTCCGGCATTCATAGAGGCTAGTGTTCTAGATACGGATTTGGAAAATATTATATCGGACTCGAAATTAAAAGATATTTTATTTGCACCATCTTGTACACTTTTTTTCCATCCAGCAATCAAGAAAATTAGAGAAATTGTTAATTCGAGAGAATTAGGAAATATTTCTAATTATTTATATCACTCTGGACAGTATTTGCCGGATTGGCATAATTACGAAAAAGTTTCAGATTACTATGTTTCAGCAAAAGAAACAGGAGGTGGTAGAGAAATAGTACCTTTTGAATTAACCTGGATAACATTATTACTAGGAATACCGAAGAGAGTTGTAGGGTTTTTTAAAAAAACTATAGAAATTGATGGCGCACCAAACATTGACGATACCTACAATCTATTAATGGATTACGGTAACAATATTTTTAATTTATCAGTAGATGTTGTATCGAGACATGCTACTCGAAGATTAGTCATTAATGGAGATAAAAAACAACTTTTTTGGAATTGGGATGATGATGTAATTAAAATATTTGATTCAGAAAGCTCCGAATGGAAATCTATAAGCTACGAAATTGTGGCTGCCCAAGACGGATATAATAAGAATATTACAGAACAAATGTATATTGATGAAATTGCGTCATTTGTTTCTGCAATGAATAAAGAAAGTATATTTCCTAATAGTTTAGAACACGATCATGCCGTTTTGAATATACTTTATTCAGTTGAAAATTCTGATCTTAATAATAAAATAATCTCCTTATAGTGATTGGAATCTTTATTACTGCAAGATTAGGTTCAACAAGACTATATCAAAAACATTTGATAGAAATTGAAGGCAAACCAATGATTAAATGGCTTGTAGATAGATATAATATAGGATTTCAAAATGAGATACAAGATCAAATAATCAAAATATTTATTACAACATCCAAAAATCAAGAAAATCTTTTATTTGATACAATTTTTGAAAATTCTAATATAGAAATATTCTATGGCGCAGATTCCAATATCCCTTTGAGACATTTAGAATGTGCAAAAGCTAATAATATCGATTATATTCTTTCAGTGGATGGTGATGATATTTTGTGTTCGATTGAAGCATCTAGAATAGTACTAAACAAATTATTAGAAACGGGGAATCTAGTAAAAACCATTGGTTTGCCATTGGGAATGAATGTAATGGGATATTCTACTTTGTTTCTCGAAAAATCATTAGAGCAAAATTCAATTGAAAAACTAGAAACGGGGTGGGGGAAAATTTTTGAAGAAAAAGATATAATTACAATAGAAATTGAAAATAATCTGAAATGTGAAAACATTAGAATGACTCTAGATTATAATGAAGATGTAATATTTTTTAATAATGTAATTACAGGAATAGGTAATGAAATTAATAGAATTTCAGACAAAGATTTGATTCTAAATATTAAAAAAAATGATTGGAGTAAAGCAAATAAAAATTTAAACGATACTTATTGGGAGTATTTTAATAATCAAAAAAACGAAGAAAAATAGTATATATGAAAGACGAGTATTCAAAAAAATTACATAATTTAATCCCAGGAGGTGCGCACACATATTCAAGGGGAGATGATCAATTTCCAACAAACACGCCTTCAATCTTTGTAAGAGGCGAAGGTGCATATATTTTTGATTTGAATGATGATGCGTATTTAGATTATGGAATGGGATTGCGTTCGGTAAATATTGGCTATGGTAATCGTGAAATTGCTGATGCAGCATATAATGAAATTATAAAAGGAAATAATTTAACAAGGGCTTCGATAACCGAATTAAAAGCCGCGGAATTATTTGTAGACTTAATTCCATCAGCTGAAATGGTAAAGTTTGCCAAACATGGTTCAACTGTAACTACGGCTGCTATTAAACTAGCAAGAGCCTATACAAGTAGAAAATTCATTGCTGTACCTGTTGAACAACCGTTTTTTTCGTTTGATGATTGGTTTATTGGGTCTACAGTAATAAAACTTGGCACTCTTGAAGAAGCAAGTAATTATACATTAAAGTTTAATTACAACAACATCGATTCGTTAAAGAAACTCTTTTTAGAATATCCTAATCAAATTGCAGCTGTAATGTTAGAACCTGCAACTATTCAGTCACCGTGTACAAATAACTGCAGTAATGAAAATAAAACATGTACAGGTTGTTCTAATATTGAAAACAACTTTTTACATCAAGTTCGTGAATTGACTAAGTTAAATGGAACATTAATGATTTTGGACGAAATGATCACTGGATTTAGATGGAATCTTAATGGAGCACAGACCAAATATAATGTAGTTCCTGACCTTTGTACTTTTGGAAAAGCGATGGCCAATGGTTTTGCAGTTGCCGCATTGGCAGGAAAAAGAGAAGTAATGAAACTGGGTGGAATTGAGGAGCTTGGAGCAGAGAGAATATTTTTAACTTCAACTACGCATGGGGCAGAAATGTCAGCATTGGGTGCATTTATTAAGACTGTTGAAATAATAAAAAGAGATAATGTAATTGAACATTATTGGATTTATGGAAAAGAACTAATGAAAGGAATGAATCAAATCGCTAAAGATTTAGATATAAACGAATATTTTTATGTTGAAGGTCATCCATGTTCACCTGCATATGTAACAAAAGACAAAACAGGTAATGTTTCAATGTCCTTCAGAACTTTATATGCACAAGAAATGGTAAAAAGTCGAATATTAATGCCATACATAGCAATTTCATTTGCACATAAAGAAAAAGAACTTTTAATTACACTCGAAGCTGTAAGGAAAGCGTTAGTAGTATATAAAAATGCTTTGGAAAATGGTATTGAAAAATTCTTAGAATCAGAAATTATTAAACCTGTCTTTAGACAATTTAATTAAGATTTATGTTTTCCATTAAAAATAAAATAATAGTTGTTACCGGTGGTAATGGGTTATTAGGTAAACAAATGATTACGACTTTCAGGGAAAATGGGGCTATAGCAATTTCAGTTGATATTAAATATGAACAACAAGGTGATGATGATTTTGTGATGGATATAACAAGTGAAAATTCAGTAAAAAGTGTTATTGGCACTATAGTAAAGAAATATAACAGAATTGATGGATGGGTAAATAATGCTTATCCAAGAACAATTGATTGGGGTAATAAATTTGAAAATATTGAATTTGAATCATGGCGTAAGAATGTAGATATGCATTTAAATGGATATTTTCTATGTAGTCAAGTTGTTTTAAATCAAATGAAAGTTCAAGGCTATGGCTCACTTATAAATATGTCGTCAATTTATGGGCTCATTGGACCAGATTTTACAATTTACGATGGTACCGAAATGACAATGCCTGCTGCATATTCAGCTATTAAGGGCGGTTTAAATAACCTTACCAGATACTTGGCTTCTTATTATGGTAAATATCAAGTTCGCATAAATACAATATCGCCAGGTGGAATCTTTGATAACCAACCTGAATCATTTGTAAATAATTATAATAAGAAAGTACCACTAAAAAGAATGGGAACACCCAGAGATATAGTTTCTGCTGTTTTTTATCTTTTAACCGATGAATCATCTTATGTGACAGGACATAATTTGGTTGTAGATGGAGGATGGACTATAATTTAAAATTTTTAAAAGTATGTTAACAATTGTTGGAGAAAGAGTAATACTTCGTGAATTCACCAAAGTAAATCTTTATGACAAAGATTATTACAATTGGCTTAGAGATATTGAAGTAATTAATGAACTATATAAAATAGATTACCTTTTATCTATTGAATTTGAGATAATCGAGTCTTATATTTTAGGCTTATTAAAATCCAAAAATGATTGTTTTTTTGCAATTTATAAAAAAGAATCAAATACATTTATAGGAACAGTAAAATTAGGCCACATAGACTGGAGAGCAGGTCATTGCGATATTGGTATTATGATTGGAGATAAAGATTCTAGAGGAACTGGACTAAGTAAAGAAATTATAAAACTAGCTGTAAATTATGCTTTTGATAAATTATCCATTAGAAAAATAACTGCCGGCACAAGTCAAAAAAATATACCAATGCAAAAATGTTTTGAAGGACTAGGATTTAGCAAAGATGGCCAATTAAGAAAACATCTATTAATCGATGGTGAGTTTTGTGACCATTTATTATATAGCTTATTTAAACAAGAGTTAAAATAAAAATTAATAATATGCAATATTGTAAAAATTGTTTGATGCCTGAGACAAGACCAAGAATTCAATTTGATGAGAAAGGTATTTGTAATGCTTGTGGATGGTCTGAAGAGAAAAAAATTGACATTAATTGGAGTTCTAGACAAGAAGAACTGCATACTTTAGTTAATTTTGCAAAGCAAAGAAATACAGAATCTTTTGATGTTATAGCACCATCAAGTGGAGGTAAAGACAGTAGCTATGTGGCATATAAACTAAAAGAATTAGGACTTAACCCACTTACAATAACATTAAAGCCGCCATTGCCATTTGAAATTGGTGAAAAAAACTTAGAAAATTTTATAAATAGCGGATTTGATCATATTCACATAACTCCAAATTACGAACTTGGTTCACAAATTGCTAAAAAAGCATTTATTGAACAAGGCCAACCAATGTTTGCTTGGATTATGAGTGTGCAAACTGCAATATTTAGATGTGCTGTATTATTTGATATTCCTTTAGTAATGTTCGGAGAGGAGGGGGAAGTGGAATACGGAGGAAGTAGTAAATTAAAAAACAAAGCAACTTATAATTTAGAAGATAGTATAAAATTATATTTAAGTGGTCAAGATCCTAGAGATTTTACAAATAATCAATTTACTGATAAACAATTATATTGGTGGAGGTATCCAAGTACTGAAGATTTTAAAAAATTAAATCCATCGATTGCACATTGGTCATATTTTGAAAATTGGGACCCATATAGAAACTATATGGTTGCAAAAGATAAATATGGACTTGAAGAGTCCAAAGAAAGATCACTTGGTACTTATACAAATTTTGCACAAACAGATACAAAATTATATGATTTACATGCATATTTAATGTTTTTAAAATTTGGATTTGGCCGTTGCACTCAAGATGTTGGAATTGATATTAGAAGAGGTGCACTTACGAGAAAACAAGGACTTGAATTAGTCAGATTATATGATGGAGAATATCCAGAGCCATATATTGATGATTATCTAAATTATTTCAAAATGAGTATGGAAGAATTTGATAATGTTCTAGATACTTTCGCGAATAAAAATATTTTACAAAA
>Ga0114959_10000116_pt1 | contig 73808 bp, 59 predicted proteins | sample C_130625_EF_Meta_FD_87317 | JGI IMG/M metagenome (GOLD analysis project Ga0114959, IMG submission 87317) | Freshwater microbial communities from Lake Croche, Canada to study carbon cycling - C_130625_EF_MetaG | ecosystem: Environmental > Aquatic > Freshwater > Lake | place: Lake Croche, Canada...
CAAGTAAATGGATTAGAAAATCGTTTAACTACGAAGGTTTCTACCATTGGAACAGATCTAACGACACAAGTAAATGGATTAGAAAATCGTTTAACTACGAAGGTTTCTAGCATTGGAACAGATCTAACAACACAAGTAAATGGATTAGAAAATCATTTAACAACGCAGGTTTCTACCATTGGAACAGATCTAACTACTCAGGTTGCCAATATTGGAACAGATCTAACTGGGTTAGAAAATCGTTTAACTACACGGGTTACCAGTGTTGGAACAAATTTAACAACACAAGTAAATGGATTAGAAACTCGTCTAACAAATAAAGTTGCTGCAGTTGGAACAGATCTAACAACACAAATTACAGGGTTTGAAACGCATATTGAATCACGAATTGATGCACATGATACTATAATGTCAAATAGTTTAACCGCGCTTGAAACCACTATTAATAGCCTTGATTCAAGAATTGATGTAATTGATTCTAATATTACAACAAAATTAACCGAACTTAACGCTAATATTAATTCTATTGAACCGGCTATTAACAATAAACTTTCTACTTTATTAACTCATTTTGATGATAAATTGTCAATAGCAAGCGAATATATAATAAGGCAAATAACAAACAAAATAGACATTCTGGCGGAATTTATTCGGGGGTTAATTAATACAACAAAAAGTGATATTGAATCAACCATAAATGCTTCAAATGGAAATTTAATTACTTTGCTAAGTACCCTAATTGCTAATGGTGGAGGAGGTGGAAATAATAACGGTGGAAACTCATTTGAAAGTTCTGTAATACATACTCTAGCAATTAGTAATACTATTTCCCAAATTATTTCTCATTATACAAATTTTATTACAGGAGATTTTACACAAGTTTCAGCATCTTTTACAAATGAAATTTTTAATACTTTAAATACTCAGTTAGAAAATTTAAAGAGTGGATTGGCAAATAGTTCAGATTATGAAATAATACGAAATCTTATTAAGCAATCTTTATCTGTTGTAATGGTATTGTTAACAAAAATAGTTAATGTTGAAGCAGATAAAGCAATATTTAGAAATGAATTAATGAAATATGACAAGTTAGATTATATCATAATGAATATGATAAAAACATATATTTCACAATTTAATAATAAAGATTACACGAATTTGCAAATAGATTTTAATACAGATGCAGAATTACAAATTGGTCAATCTTTAACTGATAACGCATGGTCTTCTGTCAATTTTACACAAGAGGAAATAAATGCATTCTTGTCATCGGGTAACATTTTTTCTGCACACAAAACAAGTGGAACTGTATTTAAAGATTATACATCTTTCATGTACACATTAATGGACACATTACATGCTGATATAGCCATAAATAATTTAAATGAAGGTCTTAAAGCAAATGTACTTGAACTGCAAGTTTATAGAGATATATTAACAGATATTAACAAATTAAAGCAATATATTGAAGAAAATTATAACAACTTTAATACACCATTAATGGCAGTTGACTTGCAACTTGAAAATGCTCTTATTATTAACCCAGAATATATAGAATATATTAGATTGTATGGGGTGCCAGAAAATGGCATTTTTGAAGCTGAAAAATTGAATACAATTATATACAATCTTGCAAACAATATAATTAATGTATAAATCAGTATTATAGTGCAGAATTTAAATATATGTTAAATTATTACATTTAAAATATATTATTACACATGTAAAACTTTTCTAATAGGTAGATTTACATCTTTGTTATCGTAAATTAGAAAAGGTATAAATGCAGAATAGTGCAAATAAATAATTATTTATTATGTCATTGTTACAACAACTTTAATTGGTACAGGGACAGGAGATAATTCACGGCCTTGCTTCATGTAATAAGTTTGAGAATCATTTGTAGGATGTGCAAATGTCATGCTAAATGTAAGTTTATCTGTTGGCAAAAATGTAATTGGAAAATATCCTTCAAGTGGCCCACTTGTAACTTTATTAGTTGGATTAAATATTCCGCCAGTTGTTAATCTAGATGCATTTGAACCAGCAACACCATTTGGTGCAATGGCTTCGTGCAATTGCAATAATATTTGTCTTGAAAAGTTATCTAAAGTTTTATCTGCATTGGTTTTATTGTCAGCAGAATCAAGTTTAGCTTTTAAAGCGGCATCAAGTGTTCCGGCACCAGTAGAACCAAATTTATTATTAATTTCGGCAATAATTGTATTTAAATTACTAAAAATAGTAAGTAAATTTGTTGTAAGCTCCATATCAAAGATATCAGATCCCCAACGACGAGTAATAACTTCACATATTTTCTGTGATGTGTTATTAATTTCGTTAACTGTTCCAGCTACTGGATCAGCTTTTCTATCAGTCTTATTAATGGTTACATTAGTTGTTGCAAGGCCAGGAATAATGTGAAGATTAGATGATTTTGTTTTATAATTTATGGTATCTGTTACAAATACATCAATACTTGCTAAATCGGCAAAATCAGACAAACCATTTCCTCCATCAGTTGGTTCATCTGGTCTTACATAAAAGATTCCATTCCAATCTGCGGCAGGCATAGAAACTTCAACGCCCATCATTGAGGTCATTGCAGTATCTGGGATAGATCCTCCAGCAGTTAATGATAATTTATTAGTTAATGTAAATGATGCATTCAAATTTCCTAAAGTAAATTCAACGCCACCATTTGCAGCAGGGTCTCCAATGGTAACAGCTATAGCTCTTATTACTTGAACTAATGCGCCAAAAATAAGGTCAGTACCGTTATAAAAAGCTGAATAATTGCCAAGGGTTGCGGTATTAACGTTATTAGTTTTTACAATTGTAATAGGAGTGTTGTTCCAATTGTTTGCAGACGCTACAGCAGATGCATTATCAGTAAATACTGAATTCTCTCGTACAGAAGAGGATCCACCTGTAACTATAATAGTTGGTTTTGTTCTTGCATTGGCGTCAACAGATGAAACAATAACAGTTCTAGAAGCAGAACGTTTGTTGTTAGCAGCATCGGTAACAGTATATGTTACAAAATACGTGCCGGAGGTTTTAACATCTACTTCATTAGAATTAACAACAGTTAAATCTTGGCAGGTTGCCCCAGCATCAGTGTAGGGGCGTCCCATTGGAATAGTAATAGGATTTGATCCATTAATAACAATTTCTGGAACACCAGATGCATAATCATATTTAAATTTAAATACTACTGCAGAATTTTTGTTGTTTACATTGTGTGCATCATTAAGCCTATTGGCTGCGAGAGTTACAGTAATTAATTGCCCCTCATCTGCATCTGCAGTGGAAGGTATTACGTGTATAGTAGCTTGAGTGGATGATGTATCAAAGTGATCTTGATCAATTGTACCTGGACCAGTAATTGAAAAATAAGAAAGCTCAAATTGATCTGATAATAACTCACTAGAAGTAAATGTAATTGGAACATATGTGCTGTTTGTAAAGGAAGTTTCTCCATTGACAACTTGGGGACTGTAAGCAGTAATTACAGGGTTTGTTTTATCACTTACATTAACTGTTATTGTCTTTGATGATTGATTATTGGATGAATCTGTTGCGGTAATAATAACTGTATATGTTGTTTGTGTGTCCTCTGCTACTTTGCTGTGAAATTTAACTGTAGCTACTGTAGATGTTGATGATATATCAAACAATGCAGCATTTGTTCCACTTTTTGAAAATGTCACAGATTCATCCGCTGTAACTGTGCAAATTCCAACATTCGCCAACACACCGTCTCTAACTGTAATTGTATTAGCATCGGCAAGAGTACCTTGTGTTGCAGGAGAAAGTGCGGCAAGTGTTAAAACAGGATTAGTTTCATCGCTAGTAACAGTTACCTCGACAGAAATGTTGGAAGTATGTGATGTAGAATCTGTTGCAATTACTGTTAAATAATATTTATGTTGGACTGAATATTTAGCAATATTTTTAAGAGAAAGACTTCCAACTTTTGCACGAGTTCCAGAAGTTGTTGGAGTTATAGTAAACAAAGCTGCATCTGTTCCAGTCAATGTAAACAAACAGGCATCCGTTGTAAAAATGTGTCCAGAATTGCTTAAAGTAGTTAAACCGTCACTAGTAGTAAAAAAGTATTTAGCGTCATCGGCTTTAATTTCACCATTGCTAGTTACCATAAATTTAGGTGATCCATCAGTGACTGCAATGGTAAGAGTTTGCGTTTTAGTATTATCTGCATTTCCTTGCCAGTGAGTATAAGGAGATGTTGCCTTTACAATAACCGTGTAACTATTTAGACTATTTGCTGATGCGCGGTCTAACAATGAAAGTACTCCTGAGGACGTTAGTGAAACTAAGGCGTTACTATTGGACTCAGCAGGAGTAACAAGTTCGTATGTGCAAGGCACTGCAACTTCATTTGTTGCAAATTGATGAATATCATCTCTGGCACCATCTAAGATTGTTATGCTGGAGCTAGAAGTAAATGCGGGTTGCGTGGTAGCAATAACAGTTCCAGAAACAGTTAACATAGATGATGAACCGTTTTTTGTTCCAGTAACAAATACATCATAGGATACTTTATTTTTGTGATTTGCTGCATTTTTTAATTTAAGGGAGATAGTATTAGTAGAGTTTGAACCGGTATCATAAATAATATCCATTAATCCTGAATCGGTTCCAGTAATGGAGAATGTAATAAGACCACTGTCTGCAACTGGAATATAAAAATTACCAAGCTCTTTTGAGCCATCGACAACTTCTAAAGAAAGCGTTGTTACGACGTCAGCTGGGACGCCTAACTCTTGGGATGCGTAGTACACAGGTCCTGGCATTATAATTTAAGTTAATATATTTAATTTTGCAAATATTTTAACTAAAGCTAAATATATTAATAATATTTGCATTATTAATCCTAATAATTTATAAAAATATATCAATTACACCCTTGAAGATTATAAACCGCTAAAGGCGGTTCAGTCTTCAAGGGCAACGTTACCGATAAATGAATTAAAACGGACCAGTAGAGTGCGGATTTAAATCTTCATCGGTGTAAACTATAACTGCAAGTAAATTTTCTAAATAATATAATTTCAAAATAAAATATTATCAAAAATTTACAAATGGTTACATTTTTGATAATAAAAAAATTATTAATAAGATTGATTACACCTTTGCGCATTTTCTACGAAGTGACAATGTACAATGGTGTAAAATTAAAAATATTAATTATTTTTGTTTATTTCACTAATAAGGATTAAATTGGTCTCCACTTCCATAAAAGAACCAGCGCAATGACAAATAGTTGGGATTCTTTGCAGTCATAGAATTTGACCCAGACATCTTTGTATTTGGACCACCGCGCACAAGTCCTTGGATAGCACTTGACCCCAAAGCATAGTTGAAGTATTGCAAATTGGAAATGTATCCAGAAAACCCTCCATTCATTGCAACATATACATCGCCATAGTTCTGCTTCGGTACACCATTCAGCACGTGACTTTTTGCAATGGTGCCATTAATATACACATCCAATGTCGTATTTTGACAACGAATAACTACATTAACCCACTTATTTAATGGAATGTCAGGAATAATAATTTCCTCATTAATTGTCGTATAAGTATTCATGATAACAACAAGAGCATTTGTATTAGGAGCAATATAAAGACCAGGAGCATTATTGGGGAAATTTAAACCCACCTGCGCCAGCGTGTCATTTCCCTTGTGGAAAACGTGGCGATATTGACCGGCTAAATACTGCAAATCATCTATAAAAATCCATGTAGACCATGAAAATTCAATCCCTTCATTTTCGTTTACGGATCTGGTCAAGGTTACTGATCCTTTGGCATTTGGATCTTGAGGAAAAACCATCATATGTTTGGCATCAATCATGCCATTAATGAGCTTGGGACTACTCGATGGACCAAAAAACCATCCTAAAATAGTAACTCCTACTCTTAAAAGTATAATGTAAACAAAAACAATTAAAATCAAAAATGAAAATTTTGCTACTAAACTATTGGACTCAAGAAATTCTCTAGAACCCCCAACAAATTTATTTGAAGAAAATTGCATAAAGGCACCTCCTTGCTTGGCAGGACCAGCACCGCTTACGCCTCCATAAGCTGAACCATAATTTGATTCTTCATTTCTATTTCCATATAAACTATTCATTTATGTCTTATATATACTACCAAAGAAAATTGGACTCAAATTAAATGGTAATACTGCTATCCTCGGTATCGCCGTCCATCAAAGTAACCTTCACCTTGTAGTTGAACAAGTTTCCAAGCAAGCTGGCTCCATAACCACTTTGGTAAATGTTCCACACTGTTTGAGGATCTAATTCATTGGGGTAGTATTGAAATTTTGCAGTGTAGCCAGAAAATCCGCCTTCAGGTGTTACATAAACTGGCGCACTACCGTCTATTTTTGCTACACCAGGCATTACACAGGTTCTAACCAACTTTCCGTCTAAATAAACATCTATAGATCGGCCATAAACGCTGATTGTCAAGTTGGCCCATTTTTGAATAGGCACATTTGAAATGCCACAATTATTGAAAATAGTGTAATTGCTATTAGACTCATCGCTTCCATTGTAGCAAGTTAAAGATACTACTGCATTATTTTGCAATGGTGCCAATGTCACCGAAGGACATGGTTGCAATTCTCCAGCTCCAGCAGTTGTTCCCATGCGTCCAAAAATAATCTTTGATTCGCCATAACGATAGTTCCAGTCATCAATAAAGAACCAAATAGAATAAGCAAAGTTGCTGGTGTTTCCAGTAGAAGAGTTTGTTGCTAAACTAGATGCCTCAACTTTTTGCATTGTCTTTGCAGAAGTTGTTTGCGTTAATGTAGTTTTGTCCTTTATCACGTATTTTACAACAATATAAAGTAAAACTATAATGATTACAATTAGGAGGATATTTTTAATTTTCATTATATATAATACTGCTAGAAATTTTCCCGCTTATATACACTTTGTTGATTTTAGTATACTAAATCTAAAATCAATAATTAAAAATCTAAAAGCAAAAATTAATGTTTTATGGCTTATTTATTTTGGCTTAAATGTGTACGTATCATCATTATTTGGCATAACAGGCATCTTCTGGTCTTTTACTGAATTATACAGATTTGTTATTTGATCAATTCTTAAAGCATTTGTATAGTAGTACAAGTTTGCTATGCCTCCACTAATGCCATTGTCCGTACCAACAGTCAATGTATCCAATGTTATATAAGGAACCACTTCAATGGATGACTGTGCCAATTTGCCATTATAAAAGATATCTAAAGTTCCACCACTATAATTCATAATTACATTGTTCCATTTTTGCAATAAAACTTGTTCATTCTTATAAACAATTCTGTTACCATTATCATCAACGTCAATAAACGTTGGTTCACGAACCTTGTGATAAGGATCCTTGTTATTTGCAATATCTTCAGCAATCTGTGCGTTCATTTGTTTTATACTATCTTGGTCAACTGTTATCATAAGCGTATTAAGCGAAGGATTGAAAAGCACATTTGGTTTGCCGCCATAGGATAAAAGTGACGTAAATTTTGAATAGGACGCATTAATGCTTGGCGGCATGCTATCTATGTAAAACCAGAATGATATGCAATAGTTGTAGGCATAATTATCGTTGCCTTTATCATTTAACCCATTTAATTGAGCGTAAGATGCCAACGAATATTCTTGATTTGTTGGCGCGGGATAGTTAATGAGTTGTTTGCCATTGGACGCATAGTAATGTGTGTATAACCAGGATTTAACTATTGGGTATAAAAAATATACGGCAATAAGAACCACTTCTAGACCCATTATAATCATAAGGGTTCTTGATGTAGAATAATAGAAGCGTAAACCTTCAATTGTTATAAATTCTATTAGATTTACAAGTAAACAAGGGATGTATAGCAAAATGCTAATAAATAATTTTAAATATAGATTTCTATTTACTAAATTTGTCATTGTTAAAACTTTGTATACAAATCCAAGAGCTACTATTACAATGGCAATTTGAATGAAATACTGGGTGGCTGTTGTCGTAGTTGATGTAGAAGAATCATGATGAATTGCTCCCACTGCCCATAATATAAAATATATAAAGGCGCCAGAAGAAAAGAACCCCAAGAATCCAACGGACACCATTTTGAAAATTTCTATAGGTGCCGTTTTTCCTGATTTTAAAAAATCAAAATCATCGTGTTTAATAGAGTAACTGTAAAATGAGATCATTGATACTAGAAATGCTAACGTAATAATAATTAAAAAACTTATAAGGACAACATAATTTGTTAAATATTTTTCTAAAAAGTCTTTGGGTGCCCAACGAAATATAATTAAAAATATGATAACCATTGCAACTAGGACGATGATGTAATTCTTTCTCTTTTTAGAAACAATTATATTATTGTCTGGTGTAGAATATGTTGGTTGCGGCATAAAATTATTTGGTTATACTATAGTGATAAAATATAATATAACTAATGGTTGCATATTTAAATTCTCTCTTGCTTTTTTAACAGTTGAATTATTTGTTTATACTGGTCTCCAAGTTTTTTTTGAGATGGATTTATTACAGTAACTTGAAAGCCAAATGCTGTTGTTGAAATTGCAAGATTAATAGCTGGTATATATGAAAATAAAGTTCTTTGCCGCATCTTAAACAAACTAGTAGAGTATTTTTAAATTATTTTTAACTATTTAAAAGTATAAATTTTTTATTACATATTTTCTCTAGCAGTTTTTTCTCCGTGGCATTCTCTGCATAAAGCCACCAAGTTGCCTACACTATTGTCTCCACCATGCTCTAAACGTCTAACATGATCCACTTCAAACCATGCGTTCAACTGATTTTTGCAATGGTTACATTTCCAACCCTGATTAGATGCAACAAATTTCTTCTTTGTCTCACTTACAGAACGCTTTGTAGCTTTGCCACCATGGCCTGCTCTACCTCCTGAATTCATGACGCGTCTTTCTTGTGGCAGTGTGGTATTAAAATGAAACCCCGGATTTGTCTCACCATTTAATCCTTCCATAAAAGAACCTTGATGAAATCCTCTTGAAAAGCTGCTATTTGAAGAGAAATCCAAAATAGGTGACAACATATCTAGCGATGATTTATTAATAGGCATATATTTGATCATATTATTTGCATAAAACAAAATGTTCTTCCCCTGGACTGGATTCTTTTTTAAAAGGAGATAGATTGCAAAACCGATGAAGCCTATAAATGCAATCTGAATGTACTTTTTCCACGACATTAAAAGCTTAGTATATTTATTGTCATGATATGCGTTATATATCAAAAACGCTGTTACTCCTATTATTATAATCTCTATTCGCATATATATTATACAGCGTAAAATATATATTTTTAAATGAATTTATGAATTTCAACTACTTATAATATGCACATTTGTTGAATTAAGAGGACTAAATGTTATCTCTTATTTTGATTTTCTTTTCTTTAAAGAAACATTTTTCTTAGATTTATTCAAACTTGTTTTAGAGGAGCTAGATTTGGATGAGCTAGATTTTGATTTTTTATAAGAGCTTTTGGGAGAGCTAACTGCAAACCTAACTTTTTTGAAAACGTCCTTGGGTCCAACGCTTGCAGTTGCATGAGACAATACTGATGCGCGAATAGCATATTTGCTAGCTTCTCTTGGGGATTGCTTATCTGGAACTATAGTAGTTGATGCAGTTGCATTTACCAAAAGCACTCCATTCAGCTCTTGCAAATTTGCAACCAAGGAAGAAACATCAACAGGTTCATCTGCCGTCTCGTATAAAAACGTTACAAATATGTATTTTAATTTCTCATAAAAGGCAAGCTCATTAGGCTTCAAATCCGCATAACTGTTGTAAAAATCTTCCAAAATAGGGGAATAAGACATTACAAAGCCCCAGACATCTAGATTCTTTAAAAATACTTCGCTGAAATACTGGATCATCTTCATTTCACCATTTACCGTGTATTTCAAGAGTATTTTGGCAATATATTCAACAATATAGTAATATGTGTATTCAAACTCTATAATGTAGTCTTGTTCCTTTTTATTTACGCCTGTAATTGTGGGACCAAAAAGGAAACGCATTATTCCCTTTATTACATTGAAATGTCCCATGCCTCTTTCTTCCATCCAAATAATAATGTAATCAATGACGAAACTGCGGATTTGATAATAAGATGGCTCTGGATTTTTTTCCAAGAACTTGTCATATAACTCTGAGAAAGTTGTGTTGAATAGGACAATAGAAAAGGGGACGTTGTATTGAAAAGGGCGATGATACAAGGTTTTAGGGATACGTTCACCTTTTTCGGGCGTGTATTCAGCGGACAGACCCCAGTCAATAAGACGAGTTTTTAAAGCTTGCGCTTGCGTTTGTACTAAGATGTTGGATTCTTTTACATCACAGTGGTAAACGCGAAGCTGATTCATAGGTAAAATTCCATTTTGCAAGAGATCCAATAGAGCATCATTTAATTGCACTATATCTTCATCAGTTTTATGCATTTCAAAGTAATCTCCAATGTCTACACCACCATTTGGCATATTTAATGCAAGAACTTTCTCTAATTTACTGTTAATATTTTCATGAGTTATATCGTCTTTCTTTAAAGCAGTGCACTTTTTTTCGTAATCTGCAAGATCTTCGTCGCTTAGCTTATCTGGTTTGCAAAAAGTAATATCTTCTAGCAAGAAATAGTTGCCATAATCGGGAATAGTAGACAAAACGTCCTTAAATTTCACAATTTCCGCGTATTCTTGATCAGTGTGTTTAATAGTCATTAGTTTTGTTATTTGCGATGGATTGCGGGACTTCCCTAGACATTTTAATGCTGGCTTAAATACACAACCATAACCACCAGATGCTATAACACGACCACCCACTAATTTACGGCTATGCTTTTTTTTATTTTTATGTATTTTTTGTGTTTTTGTTGTCATTATTATAAGCAAATATAATAATGTCTTGAAATCTATTTACGCATTTTTATTTACGCATTTTTATTTATGCCCTCGTTTTGTATGTCTTTTTTTTCCATATTTCATGTGATGCTTTTTCTTTTTACTTTTTTTACCACCACCACCAACCATGCCAATTACACCAATACCTGTAATGGCAGTAGCTGCCAAAACTGCTAAACCTGCAGCGGTTTGTATTCCATCAATCGCACCTTCTTGGGCTAACTTAATTTGATCACTTGAATACTGAGATGTAGTTTCTTCCTCTTTATCTTCATCCTCACCATATTCACTTACTTCGTCTCCTCCATCTTCTTGTAAACCAGAGGCAGTAGTTGCTCTGCTTAATTTGCGCGTAGGTTTTAATAAACTATCTTCACTCATAGAACTTTCGCTTGGAGGAAATATAAATTTACTACTTGAAGGAAATCTTATCCCTCTGGTTGATTTGTTTGCCAAAATTTGGTCAATGCGATTTTGATCGGCAGAACGTTTTAATCTAATTTGGCGCATTCTCTCATATTCTGCATCTTCTTTTTGTAATCTCAATTGATCTGCTTTTCTATCAGCAGCCATTTGTTTTTTAGCAGCTATATTTTGTTGACTTAGAATAGCCATTTGTTTTTGAGCGGGAGTTAAAGTTGGGCCAAATAAACTCTGTGTTTGACCTTTCATTATCATATCTTTTATTTTTTGGCCTTTTTGATCTTCTGTCATTTGAACTTTCATAAGACTAGCAGATTCTTTTTGAACAAATTTTGCCTCTTCTTTTAAACGTGGATATGATCCTCCATCAATTAATTTTCTAAAAATAGGACTTTCATAATATTCTTGTAATTCTAATTGTTCGTCCAAAGAAAGTTTTTCTCCATTTGCAAGTTTTGTATCAAATATTTTTAATTGGTCTAGTTGTTCTTTGTAATCTTCATCATTTGGACCAATATTTTTTCTTGTTTTTAATACACTCGTTGGTTGTAATCTAGAACTTGATTGCAATGCAGAATTTTTATCTTGTATTTCTGCTTCTTTCTTTAATTTTAAATAAACTTTTTCATAATCTCTTGCCGCCTTTAAAACTTTGCCTTGGATAACCTTTAGGCTTTTTATAGTATCGCTTCCTGTACGAGATATACCTCTATAACCATTCAAGTTTTCAACTCTACTTAAAGCCCCAGTATCTAAAAGCGTTACCAAATTTGCAATCTCTTGTGAATTTAACGGTTTATCTTCAAATATTTTTCTTGAATATTGTTTTATTAAATTAAGACTATCTTCTTCTCTATAATTTGGCGGTAAATAAACTAATCGAGGGGTTTCTAGTTTTGGTGCTACTAGTGGGACTGGTGCTCTAGATCCAATTAATGGTGACATGGATGAGCTCCCTCCCCCAGCACTAGGAACAAGTGGTTTTCTTTTAGATTCTCTTTCTAGTACTGCTTCAGATTGTATTTTGCGTTCCATTTCTTCTTGTCTTTGTTGTTGTCTTTCTGTTCTTGCTCTTCTTGCTTCTATTTCTTTACTATCTTCTAATTTTAATTCTACGGGCTCAGGTTCAGGTTTAGGTTTAGGTTTAGATGATCTAAAAAATGAAGGAATCATAGATGCTGACTTAGAAGATGGTCTTGATGCTGGTTTAAAAGCAGCATCTATTACTGGTCTTGACGCTGGCTTAGGAGTTTGAAATTCATCGCCTTCTAATACTAACCTTTCTGTTTCTTCTTGCATGGGGTTTAGTTGTCTTGCAGATTTAACTGGTTTAGATGATGATCCTCCTCCAGAATCTGGATTAGTAACCTGCGATGGAAATTTGAACTCGCTAACACCTTCAAAAATTGAGGGTTTAGCTTTATTGCCATGTAGGCGTTGTAAAAAAGATGGAGGTTTAGGACCGTTTGTTAACTCTTCCATAGATGGAACAATTGTAGAATCAGGAGTATAGCTAGAAACGGGGACAGTTTCTTCTCTTACTATTTTTCTTTCTTCTCCCCTTTTTCTTTCTTTTTCCTTTTCCCTAAGAGCTTTATATTCATCTCTTTGTTTTGCTGCCAGCGCCTTTTGTGCTGGTGTTGTAGGACGTCTAGACCCAGCACCACCAACCTGTTTCTTAGTCATTCTTTTCTTTAGACCGCGCTTTTTACTTGTCTTACGTTTTATATTTTTTTTAATAGTTTTATGCATAGTTTTGTTCTATAAACTATGCATATATTTTCTTTTTGATCCTTTATTTATTGTATAAATAATACGAGAGTCCTAAAATAAGAATTAAAACTACGCAATATATGATTTTTTCGCGCATCCTAATATATTCCCGAGTTTTCAAGTCCTTCGGTTTATACGCCTCATAATAATCAATATAAAACTGATTTAAAGAAATTTTCGGTTTCTCAAGCTTTTCATTGATTTTGTTGTGAATAAAATGCATCCAACGAATAAAAGCATCTTTGGAATCTAAATACGGCGTCACTGGATAAACGTCCAACAGTTTACTAAAATCCGTGGCAATTGATTCTATAGGAAGAAACATGGGCAGATTCTGGATAAACTCGTAGTATTTTTTCTTTGTCACTGTATTTGGATAATTTGGATAGGACATTGCAATTGTATGTAACATAAACCAATAATGAGGCCCCCATACTTTTGGATCTAAAGCCATTAAACTAAAGTAATATAAAAAGATCTTCATTTAAACATATAGTGGACATTATGAATGCACAAACCCAACCCCAATTACAGTCACAAAGTCATATGCAAATGACTCCTTTAAATATAAATAAAAATAATAATAGTTGTAATAACTGCGGTAGACCAGGTCATCAATTTCATCAATGTAAACTGCCAATTACAAGTTATGGAATTATTCTATTTAGACCAAGCGAAAATGGTCCAGAATATTTGATGATTAGACGCAAGGATAGTTTTGGTTATATTGATTTTATGAGAGGCAAATATAATCCTGGAAATTTGGAACAATTGCAAAATATTATTAATGAAATGTCTGTATTAGAAAAAGAAAGACTATTGACCGAATCTTTTGAAACTCTCTGGAAACAAATGTGGGGCGAAAACACATCATCTCAATATAGGAGTGAGGAAATGTCGTCACAGAAAAAGTTTGAACTTATTAGAAACGGTATTATGGTTGATGGAGAACAAACGTCTTTAAAAGATTTAATTGAACGAAGTAGCACTATTTGGAAAGAGACAGAATGGGAATTTCCCAAAGGTCGAAAAAACTATCAGGAAAAGGATTTGGCATGCGCATTGAGAGAATTTGAAGAGGAAACTGGATACTCGCAGGAGGATATTAAAGTTGTGGAAAACTTGATGCCATTTGAGGAAATTTTTATTGGATCAAACTATAAATCTTACAAGCACAAATATTATTTGGCTTACATGGATAATAATATAAAAAATGATGAAACCTCTCTTGAAAATTACCAAAAGACAGAAGTCAGCAAGTTGGAGTGGAAACCTTTGAACAAATGCTTGGAATCTATACGACCTTATAATTTAGAGAAAAAGAATTTGATAGCAAACATAAATAAAGTTTTACAGGAATATAGATTATATTTGTAATATATAATATGTCATCACAACAAAATACAGAAGATATAGAATCTATTGAAAATAAAATTCAAAGTCCAGATGAGATTCCTGGCACAAGTGTGACAAGTCCTGTGGAACAGGCTGTTCTTGATAGACCTGATCTGGAAGAATTAAAGCAAAGACCTCCTTTGCAGTTTGAAGACGCAAGTTCAAGTGCAGCGACAAGAAGCGAAGAGGAAGAAGAAAGCGCAAAAGCAAGTGAAGCAGTGGAAGAAAGTGCAAGTAAACTAGAAGCAAAAACACCAGCATCTCAACCATTAGAAGAAGAAAAAGCAACCCTCTTTGATGACCAATCTCCAACTTTCACAGTTAAAGAAAATGCAGTCGTTGAAGATTTGGAACGCGAATTTGAAGAAAATAAATGCGGGGATCCAGAAAACTATTACGCAGGAAAATGTAAAAAACTTTTATTGAAAAAGGAAACCTTGGAACGCGAGTATCTAGCACAGCATCCAAATGAAGATGACTATTTGTATCCAAGCTTGAATGACCCTCTTTTTAATGTAAAAATCTCACAAAAGAAGGAGTTTAGTGATACAAAGTATGATGGCCAACTCTATGACATTAAAGAACGCTCAGATGAACTCAGTCGCGCAGAATTTGAGTTGTCGCCGCACCAAGCATTTGTAAAGAATTTCATGTCTTTTCAAACACCGTACAATAGTCTGCTCTTGTTTCATGGCCTAGGTTCAGGCAAAACCTGTTCTGCCATAGGTGTCAGCGAAGAGATGCGCGACTATTTAAAGCAAATGGGCATTTCCAAACGTATTATTATTGTAGCTTCGCCCAATGTCCAAGACAATTTTAGGTTGCAATTATTTGACGAGCGCAAATTAAAACAGGTAGATGGTCTATGGAATATTCGCGCTTGCACTGGAAATAAACTAATAAAGGAAATCAACCCTACAAACATCAAGGGACTTACCAGGGAAAAAGTTATTAGCCAGGTAAAAAACTTGATCAACGCATCTTATTTGTTTTTGGGTTATATTGAGTTTGCCAATTACATTGCAAAGATAGAGCGCGTCAAGGGCGACGTTAAAAATGAAAAACAGCGCCAGGCGCAAATGCGTCGCAACTTGAACAATGAATTCAACAATCGTCTTGTTGTTATTGACGAGATCCACAACATTAGAATCAGCGAGGACAATGAAAATAAAAAGGTGGCGCAGAATTTAACAAGGCTGGTCATGGCCACAGATAATTTACGCCTTTTGCTCTTATCTGCCACGCCCATGTACAACAGTTATAGGGAAATTGTTTGGCTATTAAATTTGATGAATATTAACGATAGGCGCGCGGTTGTAAATGTATCAGATATTTTTGATAAATATGGAAATTTTAAACAAGACAAGGAAGGCAATGATATTGGAAGAGAAATGCTTGTTAGAAAATCTACTGGCTATATTTCTTTTGTGCGTGGCGAGAATCCATATACTTTTCCTTTTCGTGTTTATCCAAATTTATTTGCACCTGAACACACTTTTCAAAATATAGAGGAACAGTATCCTCGTTTTCAAATGAATGGAAAGGCTATTGATGGTGAGGATAAACTTAAAATACTTAGTCTTTACTTGACTACTGTTGGATCCTATCAAGCACTCGGCTATAAATACATTATTGACTCATTGAGGAAAAAACAGTTTAATATTACGACGTCCAAGGGAAAGATTCGCGATATGCCTAGTTTTGATGAAATGGAGTCTTTTGGATATACTATTTTGACGGAGCCCATAGAGGCTCTCAACATTATTTATCCTGTAGATAACCTGGAGCAGGTTGTTGAAAGAAGTGTTGCGCCAATTTCTAGTCAACCAAAGTTGATTGAAGCTGCTGAAAGTGCTAGCGATGAACCAGTATCGCTCACTGCAGTTGTTCTACCTGGTGCTGCAGAAAAGTTAGCGGAAAGTGACAGCAAATCTACGGAAGAAGCTGAGGTTCCTAAGGCATCGGTTGTAGTGGAAGAGGTTCCTGAAGAACAAGAAGAGGAAGAAGAAATAGAGGTTCAAGGACCAACAAAACAATCTGTTTCAACAGAATCATTCTCTTATTCAGGTGGTGCAACTGCAAGAACCGTTGGTACAACTGCAAGAACCGTTGGTACAACTGCAAGAACCGTTGGTACAACTGCAAGAACCGTTGGTGCTAGTGCAAGAACCGTTGGTGCTAGTGCTACACAAAAGAAAACATTTGGCAAGACTTTACCTGCAAAAACAGAAATATTTGAAGAAGATGAAGATGTTGCGGCAAGCGAGGAAGAAGATGAAGATGAAGGCACAGACAGAGAAATTTTTATTGATCCTTCTACATTAACAGGTAAAAGGGGTCTTGAAAGAATGATGCGTTTTATCAATACAACTGTTCCTCCAGTTAAAGGTCAATTTGAATACAAAACTGACAATCACATGTTTGCCACAAGTGAAATTGGCAAATATAGTTCAAAAATTAAGAGCATTTGTGATTCTATTTATTCACAAGAGAAAGACACTGTGGCCGATGGAATTATACTTATTTATTCTCAGTACATTGATGGAGGTCTTATCCCAATGGCACTTGCATTGGAAGAGATGGGATTTACAAGATACGGAGAAAAATCTAAATCACTATTTAAAGCTCCTCCTGTACCTCCGGCAAACGTAAAAACAATGAAGCCTCAAGACAAGACAGTTGCAGGTAAATTTATGCCAGCAAAATACGTTATAATTTCTGGCGACAAAAGAATTTCTCCAAACAATGATGCAGATATAAAAGCTTTAACAAGCGACAACAATGTGGATGGTCACAGGATTAAAGTTGTTCTTATTTCCAAAGCTGGTTCAGAGGGTCTTGACTTGAAATTTATTCGTCAAGTCCATATTATGGATCCATGGTACAACATGAACCGCATTGAGCAAATTATTGGTCGTGCAGTTCGTAATTTTAGTCACAGTCACAAGGATCTTCCATTTGAAAAAAGAAACGTGGAAATATTCTTGTACGCCACTTTGCTTGAGAATAATGAGGAAGAAGCGGCAGACTTGTATATTTATCGTGTAGCCGAAGTAAAAGCTTTGCAAATTGGCCGCGTTAGTCGCGTATTAAAAGAAACTGCAGTTGATTGCATTATTAACCACGAACAAGCCAATTTTACACAGGAAAATTTTCGCGAATTTTTAAAGGCTCCAGTTAAGCAAATATTGTCAAGTGGGGAAGTAATTGAAGAATTTCCAGTTGGCGATGCACCATATTCTGCATCATGTGATTATATGAAAACATGCGACTATGAATGCAATACTAGCAATGAATTAGTAGCAGATTTTAAACCTTCTGAAGATGGAGGAAATTTGGATACATATAATGAAACCTTTATTATTGTAAACTCTGACAAGATTATACAAAAGATTAAGCAATTAATGAAGGAGCGTTATTTTTACAAGAAGAAGGATTTGTTTGCCAGGATTAAAACGCCAAAGGATATTCCTGACATACAAATATATGCGGCATTAACTTATTTAATTGACGATAATAATGAGTATATAACAGACAAGTATGGCAGAACTGGTTACTTGAAAAATATTGGCGAATATTATTTATTCCAACCAAGTGAGTTAAACTATGAGAACATTTCCATATTGGATCGTTCAATGCCAATAGATTTTAAGCGCAGCATGATACATTTTGATGTGCGCAAAGATTTGGTAAATTATGTTATCCAAGAAAAACCCAAAGTGGAGGCGCCTATTAAGGCAGTAAAAAAAGAAACTGCTGCATTAAAGCAACAAAAACGAGAAAAAGAAGAAGAAGAGGAGGAAGAGGAAGCTGGGCTAAAAGAGGCTGAAATGATTCCACTTGCAAAAGAACCAGTAAAACGAATGGCAGAGGGTCCCCATGAGGCACGTCAACTAGCAAAACATGGTCTAGCTATTGAAGGCGCAAAAAGAATATTGAAAGAAATGGAAGAAAACTATGACCTAGCAAACCATTTTGCCAGAAAAGAACCCAAGGTACCCAGAGGCGACGATAATTGGTATAAACATTGCGGAATTGTTATGAGGAAAATGGTACAATCTGGCGTCCCAGCAAAAGATATTATGCATTTTTTAATTGAACATTTGGTTGATTTTTTAACTTATAAAGAAAAAGTAGATGTTTTGCAGTATTTGTATGCAAAAGAAGTTATTGATGAAACTAGCTTTGAATTTAAGATTAAAGGGTGCTTTGATGAAAAAATTATTTTAAATAAAGGCGTAACTGGTATTATTTTATTTAACGGCGATGTAAGAAGTGTTCTAATTCTTAACAGAGGTAAATGGACTGCGGCAGAATCAGAGGATATTAATGATCTAGCGCCAGCCATTAAGAAAAAGTATTTTGATGATCCAAGGCACTTCAATACAAATGTTGGTTTTATTGGCAGTGATAAAACGGGGGTATTTGTTTTCAAAGTAAAGGATATTTTAAATACGCGAAATACTGGGGCTAGATGCGATGAGGCTGGAAAAGCTAAAACAATAAAACTTTTGAACACTATAATTGGTCACGAGGAGTACACAAAAGAGAATACAAAGGGGATGGTTCAACAAGAGTTATGTGCCTTGCAAGAGTTTACGCTCAGGCTTTATAATTTGCAGAAAAAAGACAATCTTGTTTGGTTTTTAGATCCAGAAATGGCAAAAATTAGCAAATTTTAATAAAAGATAAGGGGTTTGTTTTACCAATTAAATTTAAAATTGATAAAACAATTAAAAGATAATATGATTATAAAATATAAGAAGCAATGGAGGCACAAATGGACTCTGGCGAAGAAGGGCAACCAATTGAACTCTCTATAATGGAAAAGGACGCGACTCCTGTTGGGAATACTATTTATACTGCTCCCACAGTTGTTGTTCCTGATGACGATGACCTTGAATCCGGCGAACTTTATGGAGATGAACTAGAAGAAGCGATTGAAGATAATCCTGCTAAAAATTCTGTCGTCACAGAACAAGAACCCACCGAGTTTGAAATTGAACTCCCGACAAAGACTGCTACTACTGCGGCTGCTGTACAAAAGTCTCCAAAACCCAAGAGTAAGAAAAATGAGGTCCGCGGAGTTTATTCGCGCTCCCTCATCACCAAAAAAGTTACACTTCCAATTACGAATGTAGGAAAAAACTTGCGAGAAACTTTGGAAACTAGCCTACGTCAATCAATTGAAGGTAAATGCATTTTGGAAGGTTTTGTAAGGACAGGATCTATTAAAATTGTTACACATTCAAGTGGCGTAGTGCAAAGTTCTAATGTAGTATTTGAAGTGGTATTTGAATGCGATGTTTGTTATCCAGTTGAGGGCATGCTTCTCAATTGCATTGCAAAAAATATTACAAAAGCTGGTATCCGTGCAGATAGCGCAACTGAAACACCATCACCATTTGTCGTGTTTGTTGCCCGCGATCACCACTACATGCTTCCATACTTTTCATCCATTGAGGAAAATACAAAATTTGTTGCAAGAGTAATTGGTCAACGCTTTGAGCTTAATGATAAATATGTGTCTATTATTGCTGAATTGGTTGAACCAAAGGGACGCGATGCCAAGCGCAAGGATGGTACCTCAAAGCCAAGACTTGTATTTTAAGCCCATAGATAAAAAATAAATATTATTCTTTTTTTATAATTTAAATGTTGTTCATATATTTACATTATAATGGAATCTATATCTATTTCATCTATTAGTGAAGAAAACTGTAATAACGTTGAAGAATTTGACACAGAAGATCTTATTTCTTTGCGAGACACAATTGAACACATGTCCAAGTTTAATCAGGTGGAAATTCTTCGCATTTTAAAGCAACATGATGAAAGTGTCACTTTAAATGAAAACAAATACGGTATACATATTAATTTATCTGAATTGAAAAAAGAAATTATTGCTGATTTAAAGACATATATTAAATACGTTAATGCACAGGAAGATAATTTAAATGAGGTTGAAAAGCAAAAAGAATCTTTCAAGAATATATACTTTACAAAAGATAATAAAGATAATAAAGAAAAAGATACTAGATCTAGCAAACATGTTTCAACAACCGCATAATCCAGAAAATGCATATAATCATGTAATTGATGACTTACAAAATTATATGTTTACAAGAAAAAATATAGTTAAATTTTTGAAAAATGTTTCCCTAACATCGGCATCACCTAGTCCTAAGTTGCCTCAAGTTTCTACTATTAAGACACCCCAAAAACCCACGCTTTTTTACCCAAAGCAAAAAGACACTCTTTTTTGGTGTTTTTATGCCATAAAACATGGGATTGATAGATATGATATGCTTGATAATACACATTTTATTGTAGAAAAACAGGAGAAATTTAAATATATTGAATTGATTCGCCAGAAGAAAGATGTGCTTAAAATGAACAAGATCAAACCGATTAGTGATTTGGAGGACGATTTGGCAAATAAAGAAGCAATAGGAATTAAGACATTTATTGCATTGTCTATTTTGGAAGGCTTTAACATTATTATTCTTGACAACCGAACATTTTTTGAAAGTGTAAATACGGATGACAAGGCTGTTCACGTAATTCAAAAAGATCCACAGACAAAAAAGTTTTTTTATGATGACACTTGTAGCGAAGATAAGGTGAACAATTATAAAGAAACCTATTACAAGTTAGATACAATGGATAAAAAAATAAAGGCAATTAGCTCTTATAAATTGGATGAGTTGATGGAAATTGCAAAAAAGCTGGGTGTAAATTTTTCCTTGAAAACAAATCAAGGCAAAAAAATATCCAAAAAGGATGTTTATGAATCTATTATTTGCAATATTGGGTAAAAAATTTTATAAAGGTTCAATCATGAAAATATAAATGAATAAAAAATTGAGAACAATATAAAAATATGTTAGATTAATATATACAAGCATGACAAGTCTAAAACAATCAATGAAAACATCAAAAATGGAATCTCCAGCTTTAGACATTAAGCCTTCTGCCAGAGGAACTACTTTAAAAGTTACAGAAAAGGAATCAGGCGAGGTAACTGAAAGTGGAGGGGAAGTTGATGATGATGAAGAAAATGATGATGTTATAGATATGGGCCAATTTGCTACTACGCAAAGAACTGCAACATCTCGTGCACCTCCAAACTTTATAAAGGGTAATAATCGTGGTGAGCCTAGAAGACAATTTACAAATCAAGAACTACAAAAACAGTTTGATGATTTGGTAAAAATGTACTACAACTCCAATCCTCATATGCCCAAAAAGTTTAAGAATGCTGAGCTAGAAGTTAAATTTGGCACCAGAGGAATTAAACCTTTAACCAAAAATGACTATGACAATGTTATTAAAAAGCTCAAGTCTCTTGGTTTCACAATCTGGAATCCAGAGGGCCAATATATGTTGCGCATTCAAGGTGAGACAACTGATCCAACAAGGGGTGTTTTTAAAATTTCACCATTTCGCGTTGAAGTTGAGGGCTTGACAAACATACAAGAATATTGCAAAACGAACGATTTAAAGGCAATGGCTCAATCATCCAGCCATCCTTACAATATCTCCATTGAAAAGAAATCTCAGGTATTTGTTGATGATAAACCAGTTCAATCTGTAAATTTTGATGACTTTAATTTTAGATTGTCATACAATATTGAAGAGTCTTACAATAAAAATAGCAGCAAAGTTGGTATAGATATAATGAACTCAATTGATAAAGTTAAAAAGGTGTTTAGATACATTAATCGCGTGACCTTGGTGCGCAATGATTTGCCCGTTAAAATTGATCTAAGTATAGTTAGAATGTCAAATAAACAGGATAAGTACAACTTGAAGCCCGAATATACAACCGAACAGGCTGGTGTATTTACAAATCCCGAGAGCTATGAGATTGAGATTGAGGTTTTAAATAACAAGATGAATACACCACCTTTTATGGATTCTATTGAACCCGTTTTGCAAGGCATTCGCAAGGCAATTAAGTATATCTTGTCTGGTTTGCAAGGAACCAACTATCCAATCTCTTATCCAGAGCAAACTCAAGTACTAACAGATTACATGAAACTTTTCCATGGCGAAGATTATGTTCTACCCTGGTTTGGTTTGAAATCGGGATCCTTTATTGGTCCATCATCTTATACGCTTCAAATTGAAAATATTGCTCCAATTAATGATAACACAAATATTCCAAACATAAGGAAAAATTACACTGTAACGGATAAGGCTGATGGAGAACGCAGATTGTTATTTATATCTCCTAGCGGAAAAATCTATTTGATCTCTACAAATATGGAGGCCATTTTTACTGGAGCAATTACAGAGGATAAGACAATTGTTAATACTCTTATGGATGGTGAAATTATTTATCATAACAAATTGGGAGAGTTTATTAACCTATTTGCAGCCTTTGATGTATATTACATACATGGAAATGATGTTCGTGCAAACGGATTCATGCCTTTTACAGTTGCAGAAGATGAGTCTAAAGGCAACAAGGAAAAAAGCGATAGGAATAGGTTTAGATATCCTCTTTTGAAGAGCGTTATTAAGCTCATTAAACCCAAATCTGTTGTTCCTAATGAGATGTCTCCTATTAGGATTGAGTTTAAGAGATTTTATCCCACAAATCCTGCTGACAACATATTTGCAGCATGTGGATATATTATGAAAAAAGTTGCAGCAGGGGATTTTGAATATAACACTGACGGTCTCATCTTTACACCAGCCTTATTTGGAGTTGGTGGTAGCAGAATGGGAGAAGCTGGCGACTTGAAAAAGATTACATGGGATTATTCTTTCAAGTGGAAACCCGCGGAGTTTAATACGGTGGATTTCTTTGTAACTACCAGTAAAAATGCCAGTGGTCAGGATGTTGTCACACCAGTGTTTGAGCAAGGCATCAGTGCCGCATCAGCAGTTCAATACAATCAATATAAAACTCTTATTCTAAGATGCGGGTTTGATGAAAGGGACAAGGGTTATTATGTAAATCCTTGTCAGGATGTCTATGATGATATTATTCCTGAATTTAAACAAGTTGAGGAGGATAAGGATAAGAATACTTATAAACCCGTGCAATTCTATCCAACGCATCCAGCGGATCCAATGGGAGGAATTACAAACGTTATGTTAAGGCAAGACGAAAGTGGTGTTTACCAAATGTTTACCGAGGAGAATGAGGTATTTGGTGACAATACTATTGTTGAGTGTAAATATAATTTAGATCGCGATAACTTGTGGAGATGGATTCCTCTGCGAGTGCGTTACGATAAAACCGCTGAGCTAAATCAAGGTGGAAGAAATTACGGAAATGCATACCATGTTGCAAATAGTAATTGGCATTCTATTCATAATCCTATTACGGTTGAAATGATCACTACTGGAAAAAATATCCCAGATGAGATCAAGGATGACGATGTTTATTACAATCGTGGAGCTAGTTTAGGAAAGGGAAATAAAAAGCTTACCATTGGATTGCGCGATTTCCATAATCTTTACGTTAAGAATATGCTTATTTCAAGAACCTCAAAAAGAGGCGAGACTTTAATTGACTTTGCTTGCGGCAAAGGCGGAGATTTTCCAAAATGGATCAAAGCTAACTTGTCTTTTGTATTCGGCATTGATGTTGCAAAAGATAACTTGGAGAACCGTATCGATGGTGCATGTGCTCGTTATTTGAACTTTAGACGCGAGTTTAAGAGCATGCCTGGTGCTCTATTTGTAAATGGTAATTCAAGTTTAAATATTAAATCGGGTCACGCCATGTTGAATGACAAGGCCATTCAAATTACGAGATCAGTATTTGGTCTTGGTGCAAAGGATGAAAAACTTGGCAAGGGTGTTATGAAATATTATGGTGTTGGTGAAGATGGTTTTAATGTAACATCATGTCAATTTGCTATTCACTATTTCTTTGAAAATGAAACTACCTTTCATAATTTTATTAGAAATGTTGCAGAGTGCACCAAGTTGGGTGGATATTTTATTGGTACCAGTTATGATGGAAAACTAGTGTTTAATAGATTGAAAAAAAAGGCCCAAGGCGATAGTATTGACATTTATGAAGATGGAAAGCGAATTTGGGGCATTATAAAGGACTATGACAGCGACGCCTTTGAAAATGATGAAACCAGTCTTGGTTATCAAATCTCTGTATACCAGGAATCCATTAATAAGACTTTCCCCGAATACTTGGTAAACTATGACTATTTAAATTTGGTTATGGAAAAATATGGGTTCAAACTTGTAACCAGGGATGAAGCAAAGGGACTTGGATTGCCAGAAGGCAGTGGACTATTTAGCGAATTATATGCAATGATGATGAAGAATTTGAAGCGCGACAAAACTGAATACGGTCATGCTCCCGATATGAAGGGATATGAAAAGGAGATCTCTTTCTTGAATCGTTACTTTGTTTATAAAAAGGTTGTCACCGTTAATGCTGAAAAGTTAATGGCCACATTGATTGACAAGAGTCAAGAGGATTTGGAATATGAGGAAAAACAGACGGCTACTGCTGTAAAAATTGGGAAAAAAGCAGTTTCCAAGCCTCGTGTTAAAAAGATCCCTAAGGAACTTGTTCTTGTTGCAGCAACTGAGGCGATTGATGAGACTCCTTTAGAACTTGAAGTAGATGTTCCAGTTGAGAAAAAGTCTCGCAAACCTAGAGCAAAGAAGGCTGTTGAGTTTGTTTTAGAGCCAGAGCCAGATCTAGAACAACCTGCTCCAAGCGCAAGCACTTTGCAAAAAGCAAAGAAGAAGACTTCAAGAAAATCAAAGGTGCCAACAAACTTGGAGTTTGTTATTGAAGAGTAAATTTAAAACTAAAACCAAATAGTTTATTACAATAAAGATTATATGAATTAAGATATAAATATTACTTAACAATATATAATAACGCACTTAGCGATGAGTTATTACATATTACCAAAACATGCAAATACACCAATTTTTTTCAATGTTAAAACCCACTCTAGTTCTTTAAAAGAATTTATATCAAATAGCTTAATTCACTATCAAAATGAAATCTTTGAACAATTATTTAAACTTTTTCAATTAGAAGAAACCAATAAAAAAAATATTTTTTTAAAACAAGAAATAATTGATTCATTAGAAGACGAGTTGCAAGAAAAATCACTAAATCATTCTCTTATACTAGAAAAAAAAGATGAAGTTAAAAATAATCCTCTATTTATTGTATTGCAAAAATATGTCAACAACTATGAATTTATTTTTTCAAAAGTTCCTGGAACCAAATTTTCAGTAAGTAAATTAAGGCCACAATCAATTGTATTTTATGAACTAATGGAAGTAACAAGTATATGCAATATACTGGATTCTTTTAAAACCCGCGATATTAATATTATAAATATTTCTAACAATTGGATGGCTGCAAATGAATTTTTTAATATAATGCGAGAGGAAAAAAATGATAATAATCTAGGTGTTCAATTTTTAAACAATGATATGTTGAGTTTTTTGCAAAGCTATGAAAATGTAATTTATTATAATAGGACCGATCTCTTATTTTTTGAGTGCCCTGAAAGTAACAAAAATAATATTTCACTCTATTTTAAAGATATGTGCACCATTTTGTATTTTATAATAAAGCTTCAATCTCAAAATGGTAATGCTATTATTAAAATTGACAATATTTTTTATAAACCTGTTTTTGATATCTTATATATTCTTTCATCTTTTTATGAAAAGGTTTATTTATTAAAACCTAATGTGAGTAATGTTATAGATTCTGGAAGATATATTATATGTAAAAATTTTATTATGAATCAAGAGAAAAATTTTGATTTTATTCTCAATCTTGAAGATTTTGTTGGGGCAAATATAATTATTAATGATATTGATACTACACCAAATTGTGAGTTTATTTTTTCACTAATTGATAATGAAATGTCACATTATTTTATAAATAAGATTGAAGAATCCAATATTGTTATAGGTCAACAACAGTTAGAAGCACTAGGGCAGATAATATCTATTATTAAAAATAAGAATCGTGATGAGAAAATGGAAACATTAAAAAAGAATAATATTCAAAAGTGCATACTTTGGTGTGAAAGGCATCAAATACCGTACAATAAATTTATTGAAAAAACAAATATATTTTTACCATTATTCAAAAGTAAAAATAAGGATGAGTGCGATGTAGATGATTTAGTAAATCCATATGATATTTCAACGCTTGAGAGTGTGTGTTTTTCTAGCAAAAATTATATTGATGATACTACAGACACATAGATTTATTTACACCTTTTACTAATAAATCACCTTTATATCAATAATTTTTTCCACATGGAAGAATTATCATATATAACCGGAGTTTGAAAGGTGAAAAAGTTTAAATACTCGCATTTGCATAATCTACATATGAAAGTGTCCTATCATTCGCACCTTTGAAACAAGTCTTAGGGTTGCCATCTTTGGTAAAATATGCAGGATTGCATTTTGGCGTTTTAAGTTTGTACACGAATGGGGCAAATACTGCAGTAGACGCAGGATTTGTTGTCGCAGCATTTACTGCTCGTCTTTGATTGGCAATGTTTTTCTCAATGGTTACTACATTTGCTTTGAATGTTCTTGTACTACTTGAAACAGCACCTTGCTTTGCAAATTGAGGATTATTTGGTTTATAGTAAACGCGTTTGCATCCACTATTATTGCAACTAGAATTAACACAATTACCATTGGAACAAGTAGATCCATGACCGCAACTGCATCTTGAATCTTCAGGAACAAGACCAATATTAGGGTTACAGTTGGCCACATACAAATTGAAAACAGACAAGGCAGATCCTGGCTTAGCCTGAGAAGCAGCAAGTTTTTGAGCAGGAGTAAGAGTTGGGTCGGCAGATCCAGTCAAGAAGTTGAATTGTCTCTGCTCAAATGTCTGACAACGATTGTACAAGTATTGAGCATTTGATGTGTAGTAATTCTTCTTTAAAACAGTGTTTGCAGGTAAAACACGGCGACGTGCCTTACGTTCAGCATTGCAACAAAATGTGGGGGTTTGGGTAATGGGTTCAGGTTTTTCGGTCAAATCGTTTATTGGCATCCAATTGCTGACAATGGCTATACCATGGCATGTACTACATTCATCTTGAATTTTTAATGAATCTGCAACTAATCCTTCTGTATCTGTATAGTCTTGTGGATTTTTGGGAATATTGGGCTTTACAATAAACTCTCCCGGACGATCAATCAACTGGCCAATTAATCTTCCAGGAGTAGACGATTTTACTTCTCTATCTGAATAATAATATGATTCAATAATTGTGCCTGGATTATTGGGATCTTCACGTAAAACTGGTGCTCTAATTGAACGACCAATACGATAATGGCGAATTGGTCTTTGTGATCCAAACTTATAGACAGCATCATTTGCAGGATCATTGTTAGTTAAAGGTCTCATGTTTCCGGATGCCATGCCAACCGGATTACTAAAAATACCGCGTCCTTTCCAGGTCTTGTAATTTCCTGGATTTACATGATTATTATATGATTTCATACCTTGAGGATAAAATGCTGAAGACATTATATAAATATTAAAGAAAATAAATAATCATCTATATTATATATATGCTTCTTCTCTGGAGTTTAATTATATTCTTTACCGTATTAATTATTTATCAAATACTTTTTGGGTGTGGTGAAAATTATATTATAGAAGGAATGGAAAATGCTGATAATGAACAATGTAAAACATCTTGCGATTTGCCGACTGTTTGCTCAAGTACAAATGTTAATGCTGTGGCAATTGAGGATCTAAAAAAACGATTGGACAAGTTAGATCAAACATCTCTTCAAACACAAATAGATTTACTAAAGAAGGAATATGATGGATTAAATACACAAGTTCAGGCAAATGCAAATGGACAAGCACAGTTAGCCAATAGTTTTGCTAGCAATAATTCAACTCCAGTTACTGGAGCTAATGCCTATGCCCCTGGGCCTACTCCTCCCCAATAAATTTCTTTCTCAAAGAAGGATCAAAGGAAGAAAAAGTATTGTAATGCAATAATTATATCTATAATATATAATTATGGCAGACACACAAAATTCTAATGTATTTACAGAGGTACTAGGCAATTTAAAAGGAGTAGAAGAAAAATACATTGGACCTGATTACCCTTATTGGAAATACATTAAGATGCCTTCACAAATAGGCATGAGTGATGAAGGATCATTGGATGCATTGGGAAAAGATATTAATGGTTTAATAGGATATGTAGAAGTTTTGGTTTCAGGCAATAGTGAGGCCTCTGCAACAGGTGGGCCTTTAGGCAATAAGTTTTTCTTGAAAACTGGTGGAAAGTGCACTGATACAAAAACAAACGCTGATGTAGACAGATATATTTACATTAATAATGTGCCAGAGGGAGATATTCCATTTGTTTCATCTGGCATGGGAGTCAGCTTCTCCGAGTTCCGTGGTCTCATACCAGGTGTTATGGGAAATTTAGGTGCGCTCAATCCAATGAAGATTATGCAGGCATTTATGGCTGGTTCTAAACCAGCTTGTCAAGAAGTAACAATGGAAACTATTGACGTAAATAACAACAAATCAACTGAAACACATTTTGTAACAACGGTTGATTTGCAAAACACGCCTCCTTGTATGTTTCAAGATGGTAAAAATCCCATAACTGGAGCATCATGTGTGGAAGCGTTTACAATACCAAATATTAAAGATGATGTGTTTACAAAAGCCTATTATTTGTCATTGGGATTTTTAGGCATTCTTATTCTTTACTACCTTATCAAAAAACACAAAAAATAAACATGCAAAATAGGATTTCAAAAAAGAAAAAAGCAATACTTAAAAAATTGATTAGATTTTAACTATTGCTTTAAACAAACACAAACATTATTACACTTGCGAAAATGCTTACCAAGGAAGAATATATTACTCAACTTAAAAGGAACGTTACCTTTTACATTGGGACAAATGCGGCTGACAACTTTGCCGTAATTGAAGCGGGAGGACCTGAAGATATTTGGTTTCATGCAGATGATGCATCCTCCTGCCATGTTGTCGCAGTTATGCCAGAAGATATTGACCGAAAAGAGAAACTCTGGATTATTAAATGTGGAGCGCGATTAGTAAAGCAACATACCAAGAAATTTGTTTCAATGAAAAATTTGTCAGTTATTTGTACAGAGATTCAAAATATAGAAATGACGGACACTGCTGGAAAGGTCATTGTAGATCCTGCAAAAACCAAGACTGTTCTTGTCAAGTAAAACCTATATACATATTTTTTATTCTAGTTTAACCCTATTATAGCTTACAAGCAAGTCTTCTTGCCTCATCCAATGCTTTTTTTAACATTGATTCTTCATATCGTTCTCTTTGAAATGTTTCATACGATTCCTTGTCAATTATAAATAACCGATAAATTGTTTGAATACGTGGAACTCGTGAGACACACCTAAAATAATTAGGATTTTGTTGAATTATATTCAAAAGAGGAATATTTGACTTTTTTAGAGATAATGGGTTGCCAACATTTTCATCATATGCAAATATGTCATGTATGGGCTGTTTAGGAAATAAATAGCTCTTTAACGATCCATCTGTTACTAGACTTTCAGGATAAAGAGCCGCAATAACCTTTTGATGCACCTCTTCTATAGTATCGTCATAGTTTATAGAAAGGTAGTTCTTCTGGTTATTTAGCCGTAAAAGCTCTATAACCAGATGAGTTTGAGTATTAATAACGGTGTTTTCTTTGTAGGAAAACATTTGATTACTGGTGCTATCAAATGTTTTGCTTATACTTGTTTCAATTTTACAAATATTATAAATTGCACGTTTAATGCTTTTTTCTTCCCTTGGATTTTCTCTTGTTTGATTTCCCTCTCTTTGTTCTTCTCTTGCCTCCACACAATGAGTTTGTAAGTGAGGCATTAATCATGTAAGTTGGTTCGGCAGTTTTAATACCTTCTACCGGTGAAGCTGTTTGAGCAACAGTATATTCATTATACGCAGCAAATCCACCGCGCATCTTCCTTCTTTTTGTCATTTTTCTACGCTTTCCTCCAGCCATGACCATTTGTTGTTGATTTTGTTGTTGATTTTGTGTTAGTTGAGGAACCTTTACCTCTGTATCAAAAAATCCGCCAACTGTATCTTTGGCTTTTTCATAACCCTCTTCTAATTTTTTTGTAGTGCTATCAAAACCAGCTTGAACTTTTTGTCCAGCATTTTCAGCAGCAGCTTGAGCATTTTGAATCATATTGCTGGGTTGTTCTTGAGCTGGCTTTGGTTGTTGTTCAGCAGTAGTTCCTGACCACTTAATATTTCTAATTTTAGCAGTTAAATTACTTGCTGCTGTTTTAATTCTTGTTGCAAGATTAGTAAACCAAGAAGGACTTGATAAAGTTGGTTGTTCTGGCGCCATTGTACCATCACCACCTCGCATTTTTCTTGTCCATTTTTTTAATTTAAGTTTTCTATTCTTATGTCTTGGCATTATTAGTATATAATATTATAAGAAAATTATAATATTAATAAAGAGCTGTTGTTATTTTAACGAAAGATTTTACATCTTGGGTAAATGGATAAACCTTGAAAGCTCATAACCACCTAAACCACCTGCAACTTGGGCAATAATATAAGGAATTAAATCGTTTCTATCCAATTTGCCCGCGCTCATCATTGCAATAGAAACCGCGGGGTTAAACATACCGCCAGAGATGGGGCCACCAATGTAGACCGTCAAGGCTAAGGCCGCACCAATTGCTAAATAATTGCCAGTAGCAAAAATAATGTAAACAAAGAAAACTGTGCCTAAAAACTCAACAATATACTTGTGCATGCTTTATATATTCCATTGTGAAAATTTTTTGTGCAATTGAAATACTTTCTTTTAATATGTTGATCTTGGAATAGATCCCCATGAACACACTTGGCCGTTTGTTAGACTGGTATTCTCAATAGCACCCTTCTTTTTAGGCGCAACGCATCCACCTGATCTAACCCTCCTTAATGAAGTTCGCATCTCTGTAGGAAAATATGATTTTGTAGATATTGGTGCTGCGGTTGGCAACCCAACCTTATAACTAGACTTTCCAACGGCATATCCCTTTTTAGCATTAATATACATTGATGATTGCATTGGCTGAATATAGTTGAAATTCTGGGACACTTGGTAACTGCGACCAGCCGATATTAAATTTTTTGTAACAGTTGGTGATTCAATTTGCTGCTGTTCTCTGCTAATAAATTGTTCCCTAACGGGGTGGGCTAATGCCCTCCTATATTGCGCTCTGGCATTTGTGTTCATGTCCGCGTAAATAGGTTCTTGCATAGGATAAAATTGAAGGGGTGTGGGTCTAATGCCAAATAAAACTCCCAAATTATTTGTGGAAACAATACCAGGATATTGATTTGTGCTTAAAGGTCCTTTAATGGGTTCGCGCAAATAGCCTCCAAATCCTCCAGATAAATTTGTTGGAACTGCTGGTCTAGACATAAATACTTATATTAACAAGATATAAATATTTACACGATAAATTTTATTTTTAAGCAAAACCCCTTCTTACTGCACGGAATTTGACTTGGGAAGCATTTGAATCATTACCAACATTTGAATAATCATTATAGTTTCTATTAACAGATCTTTGCTTTAAATATCTCGTATAGTCACTGCTGTCATAGACATATTTAACATTGCATGAAGCAGGAGGAACGCCTGAACCATCACAACGGCTTTGAATAGCACCAAATGCACCCCTTAATCCATTTAATCCTGGACGACTTTGAAATGTTTGGCATGAACCACCGCATGAATAATTTTCACGACTAAGAAGATCGCCGGCATTATTAAGAGCACGAAATGGTGTTACGGCTTTTGCGGGACGATTTCCTAAATTATTCACATATCGCGTTGTATTCCACGCCTCTCTTAATAACAAACGATTTGTGGCAACTCCTTGTGTCTCAGTATTTACATTTGCAGGTTTAGGCGCAATTCCTCTAAGGCCACCTCCAAGACCGCCACCATAACGTTTGGGCGCGCGAACTGTAACACCAAGAATTGGAAACATAAATGGTAAAGCTCCTGATAAATTTATTCCAGTAGAAGTCATTATATATATACAAGAATAAAAAAGTTGCTGAGAAAATTTTGTTATCTAAAATAAAAAATTTGACCCGTTTACCAAAATTAATTTATTGTAAAAATATATAATGGGCGATCTTTCCATACTCTTTACTGCAATCATTTTTGTGTGCATTGATTCATTGTATTTAACACTCATGTCTCCTTATATGTTAAATCAGGTTAAGTCTGTACAAGGTTCCCCTCTTAAGATGAACTTTTTGGCTGCAATTATTTGCTACTTGTTCCTTGTTTTTGGCCTTTACTATTTTATCATTAAACCTAAGAGATCAATTCGCGATGCATTCTTATTGGGGGTTGTCATTTATTCCGTCTTTGAGCTAACCAATATGGCCATCTTTAAAAATTGGTCTATTTTTACAGTCTTACTTGATACCTTGTGGGGTGGAGTACTTTTTGGCACTACCACCTATTTAATCCGCGCGCTAAAAGTATAGATGCGTATTTTTGTAAATTACTTGTGATTTTTTGCCTACATGAATGTAGGGGAAAAATATCTACCTACATCCATGTAGGACCATTTTTGGTAATTTTGTTAAAATTGCATCCCTACATATGTAGGCGGATGCAAACTTTTTCAAAATTCCAAGACTTATTTTGTAAAAGGGATTTTGGACATTTATTTTTGTCCATTTTCGAATTCTGAATTTACTTTTGGGAAATTTTTTCTTTGTGTTTTTGAAAAAGTGAGTTGTGAGCATAATGCTCTAATTTTCATTTTTACGTTAAAAATTTTGCGATTGAAAATTTTTTGTGAAAATTTGATCTTTGTTTAAAAAAAGATTTAGGGATATTTCCCGTTGATTATATATCAACAAATGTCAACAGTTTTGTCCCCAAAAATCCCATTAGAATATATATGCGAAACATGTGACTATGCAACGTGTAATAAAAAAGATTATCGCAAACACTTGCTAACCGATAAACATAAAAATTTGAATATATCAACAGATTTCAACAAAAAATCCCAAGAAATCCCTAACCATTCTGTTTGTGAATGTGGTAAAATATATAAGGATCGTTCTGGGCTATGGAGACATAAGAAAAAGTGCATTAAAACACAAAATATAAATGAAGATAGTGAAAATGAAAATACTCCAGGAGAAAATAAAATTATTATGAAACTTCTTAAGCAAAATAATGAGCTGCAGAGTCTTTTATTTGAGCAGAACAAACAATTAATAGAAAATGCAAGCAAACCAAATATTACAAATAATTCTATTGTTAATTCAAAAGTTGTCAATAACTTTAATTTGAATATGTTTCTTAACGAGACGTGTAAAGATGCCATGAATTTGACAGATTTTGTTGAATCATTAAAATTGACATTGGCGGATTTGGAGACGACTGGCAAACTTGGTTATGAAAAAGGTATATCTCAAATATTTATTAATGGTTTAAAACAATTGGATGTAACAAAAAGACCTATACACTGTACAGATACTAAAAGAGAAAAATTGCATATTAGAGATAAAGATGCATGGGAAACAGATCAGGAAAAGGAGAAAATTAGAAAAGCTATAAAAAATGTAGCAAATAAAAATATGAATCAAATATGTGACTGGATTAAAGAAAACCCAGATTCACAGTCTTATTTACATGGTGAGTCTAAATATAATTCAAAAAAAAATGACCAATATTTGAATATTGTTCTTAATGCTACTGGAGGTAAGACACAAGATGACGAAGAAAAAAAAATAAACAAGGTTATAACTGTTATTGCAAAACATGTAGAGGTTGATAAGGAAGTTTCTTAATTTTATTTCAATTTAGTAGTTGGAATAAAATAGTAGTTTTTTAGTGTTTATTTTTCTGTTTTCTAGATTTAGTCTTGGATTTAGATCTGGTAAAATGCCTACCTTTTTTCAAAAGTTTTTTACTCTTTAATTTACGTTTTTTGCTTTTTTTGCTTTTTACATTTATACCCATAGCTTCTGTATCTGTTGCGGATGTAACTCTAATTTCTTCTAATATTGAACTTCTATAAGCATCATCCCATAATCTTTCTAAAGATTGTGAAGTCTTGCTATCTGGAGTGTAACGCAGTTTAGTTACAAAAACTAAACCTTTTAATTGGGCATCACTTGGATTACTTGAAATAGTTGCAGCCTTATTTAATAAATATTTAAGATTTTCTACATCTAATCTTTCTTTTTTTGCTGAAGCATGAGCTCTTTTACTTTGCCAAAATGAAGATGATGGTCGCTCTCCTTCTTGACTTGCAAATTTTTGACCTTCTTGAAAACTAGAACCTAATTGAGTTTCTCCTCCACTATCAGTTCTTACTAATGGTGCAAATGCAAAGTATTTTTTTTTACCAAAATCTTTCATTTCAATACCAGGAGATGAATCTTTTTTATATTGTTTTTCTTGTTCTTGTTCTTGGCTCATTGTATATAATAAAAAAAGAAAAATATATTTTTATAGATACAAATTTATAAAATCCTTGGTTTTAATGGTCTGTAATAACACGCGAAGCTACATTCATTGTCAATAATTCTTGGAATAATAGTTTGCATGCATAAGGAATCTCTACATAAGCAAAGTCTGTGCGGTTATCACAAGTTCTGCAATGATGAATGTGAACTTGATCATTGTAAGATGCAATAAGACCACACTTTCTGCAAACATGCACTGAATATTTGTCCGATGCGTCATACATACGACCTCTTGTAAATCTAGCCGCACCGTGCGAAATCATACAATCTCTTTCCATCTCTCCAAATCTTAGACCACCATCACGCGATCTACCCTCGGCAGGTTGCCTAGTCAAATTGACCATCGGTCCAATGGAACGACTATGTTGCTTATCAGTTACCATGTGCTTCAAACGCTGATAGAACACAGGACCGATAAATATGTTCGCCTCAAGTTGTTCGCCTGTAAGCCCATTATAAAGCAGATCATTACCATTAGACTCATATCCAAGAGTGAGTAGCTTCTTGCAAATGTCCTTTACATCTAGCTCTCCAAAGCTGGTTCCATCGCCAAAGAGGCCAATCTCCACGAGCACCTTGCCAAGAACAGTCTCCTTCAGCTGTCCAATTGTCATACGAGAAGGAATTGCATGAGGATTAATAATTATATCGGGGCGCAACCCGTTCTTAGTAAAGGGCATATCCTCCTCCGGAATAATATTTCCAACAGTACCCTTTTGCCCATGTCTAGAGCTGAACTTGTCACCAATAATAGGGCGCCTAACTGCGCGAATGCGTACCTTGGCAAAATTGTAACCATCTCCATTGCGATCAATATAGTTCTTGTCTACATAGACCTCTTCAGTGGTCCTGTAAATCTTGCTCTGGTCCTCAAATTTTACCAGTTTTGTGTGATCATTGCGATTTTCCTTGATAGGAGTTACCTTGGCAATAATCACATCGCGATTCTCAATAAGCGTGTTCTCTGGCATGACGCCCTTGCTGTTCACCTTGTTGTAATTCGCGAATTTCATTCCCTTTGTCTTGGATGCATCTGGCTTGCAACGAACCTCTTCATCGCCGTTAATCTTTTGCTTGTCCTCATCTTTTTCGGTGTGGTAAATGGTCGCTTGGAAAAGCCCGCGATCTAATGAACCCTTGTTAACGAGTAGCGAATCCTCTTGATTGTAGCCAGTGTGGGTCATAATAGCGACGGTAATGTTGCAACCAGACGGAATCTTATCAAGTTTGATCATGCTCATAATTCGCGTGTCAACGAGCGGTCTAGTAGGGTAATTGAGTACATATGCAGTTTTGTCCATGCGTTCTTGAAAATTTGTCACATAGACACCCATTGCCTGCTTACCCATCGCACAATTTGAGCTTGCAAATCTATTATTTGCCGCAATGAAACTATGGTTTTCACTTTCAACTTCTATATCAGAAACTAGTCTATCAGGTTGAAGAGCAATAGATTGAACTGGTACAAACAAGAACTGACCTGTTTGGGTTACGATTGTTTTCAACCAATCTGCAATATTTGTAGTAGTGCCGTTATTTTTTGATTTTAAAAATTCAACAACCTTGAACGAGTGATTATTTTTTGTTTGCGAGTATGCATAGCCAAATGTATCATAATATCTTATCAAATTTTCCTTTGAACTTGAAATAGAATACGATACTTCAACACGATTATTTCCCAAGTTCTTTGTACTAATTTTATTCACAACCACTTGAAACTTGCGCAAAATTTCTACACATTGTTCCATAAAATGGAAGAGTGATTCTTTATATACGGGGTTTATTTGTTGAGAAGTTGAACCAATCTGTATTATGTAGTTTTGCTTAGGAATTTTTAACCTTTTGTCAATGCTTGAGCAAAATTTAATTTTTGAGCCATCTCCTCCCTGAAATCCTTTTACAAACTGTCTGCCATACTCTGGCGTAGACATAATCCATTCAGGAATTGGATTGCGAGAACTTTCCGTTTTTTTCCCAAAACTAATTCCCAAACTAATTAGGAAAGCAGGTAAACATCCATTGTGAATGCATGAAAATGTATGATGTGTTTGCAATCTATCGTCTTGGGAATTCTTAAAACTGCGCGTTCCTTCTAATATTTTTACTTTTTGAAATTGGCACCTCTCAATATCATTTTCAAATTGTTTTGCGTCATAATATGTACCAAAATCAAATGAGCATTGAAACTCTTTATAGTTGTATTTACCGCACCTTGAATAAATATTAATGGAACCATCTGCGTATAAGAATCCTATAATTCTACTAATAATTGGTAATAAATCATTACCCTCATACAATGGAAGCAAATTGGCAGTCTTTAATTGCTGAACATATTTATAAATTTTACTAATCTTTCTATTTGAGGTTTCATCAATTTCTAAACTTTTCATTTTATTAATGAAGGTTTGCTCATCTAAAATGCATTTAGGCTCTACAATTGCAACTGGATGCACATCATAATTGTCCATATAAATGCCAATACAACTGGTTTGTTGTTTAATAATTTCTGCAACAGTTTTCCAACCGTCATTTGTCATAAATTTATGATCTTCTGTTGCAATAATTGATCTATTGCTGACTGTTGTAATTTTGTAAACAGGGTAATCGTTTTGCCTGACAAATTGATTAACTACTCTAGTTTCTGTTACATCCATTGTCAATGGATTAAATGATAACACCTTTTCACCAATTTTAATATCTGCAATTTTTTTATGATTTCCATTAGAAAGCAAAACTGACTCATTTGCATCCAAACATTGATAAGTATTTCTGGGAGACTGATTGTGCTCAGGGTAAGGAATGCAAGATGCAAGAACACCGAAAATAGTACTTGGATGGATTTCGCAATGTGTGTAATGGTAGACTCTGTCGCCTTTTTGCAAGAGGTCAATGGGCTTCACTGAGATCATATTCAAGTTTTGCTCTTCTGGGTCAATGTACTCAATCACTGCTTCAGGAATGCGACAATCCGTTAACAAGTCATTCCAAGCTAGGTCGCCACTCTTTAGGCTATTAATGACTTCGTCTGTTAAAAGGATATTGTTATCCTTAACGCGCAAAAGCGGGCGAGTAAGGCGACCGCTGTCATTGCAAACGCGAATCTCTTGAGACTTGTAGTCAAAGATAATGGATGCATAAATGTTGATGATACCCTTGGCCTTCTTCTCCTTTAGCATCTGGTATAGTCCTTCAGGGTCATTGGAGATACCAATCCACGCCCCGTTTACAAAGACCTTTACTTTGCCAAACATTTCCTCGGGAGTTAGACCCTGAATATCGGCAACATGTGGTGCAATATACTCGTAAACGGGCATACTATTGGAATGAATTGTTACATGAGTCATGTAACTCAAATTTTTTACAATACCAACTGACTGCCCTTCTGGAGTCTCTGCTGGACACAAGAACCCCCAAGAGGTGTTGTGCAGTTTGCGAGGAGGAATCAACTTTCCACTCTTGTCAGTAGGAGTTGAAATTCTGCGCAAATGACTAAGACTTGATACATATGTGAGCCTATTGAGAACCTGTGCGACACCAACCTTGTTGCTATTGGTGTGCTTAATACCAAAGTCACCAGTTGCAAGGGCGCGCTTTAAACCATTTTCAATAGTTGTGCTCTTGATAATCTTGTAAATATTTGTCTGGTTGACAATGCTCTCGTAGTCGTCAGTAGAACGCCAAGATCCAGTGTTGATCTCACGAATAATCTGCTTCTCCATATCCTTGACCAGCTTATTAAAATAGTTGCGAAATAGATTGTTAAGAAGAGTTCCTGTAAGATCAACACGTTTGTTCAAATATGAATCGCGATCATCCATCTTAATCCATTCAAAGCTAGCCTGAAGCAACTTATTCGCCATGTAGCCGAGGAAATAGGTCTTCTCGGCCACATTGTGACAATGCGGGAACAAGTCATTATTCAAAATATCCAGGGTAAACTCATGCTTCTTCTTGGCTCCTGTCTCCTTGTCCATGTTAATAGGCGTATACATGACGTAGCTAGTAATGTGCTTAATAGCATCCTCCTGAGTCATGCACTTATTGGCATCAATGATTGAGGCTTGAAGACTTGCAAGCATTTCACGATGCTTATCATTCTTAATGTCTAACAAAATGTACTCGCAAATATTACGATCAGTTAATAAACCAAGCGCACGAAATACAATGAAGAGAGGAATAGGCTGTTTTACTCGCGGCATTTGAATGCAAATAGGAAAACCAAATCCATTATTCTTGGATGAAATAGTCATTGTAATTTGTTTTGGTGAAATGCATTTGAAATCTGGGACAGATTTAATTTCTGCCTGCCAAGAATACTTGGTGTTATTTTTGGCAACATTGAAACAGTAGACGCGATTTTCTGCGGCACGCTCTTGGCCAAGAACTGTCTTCTCGGAGCCATTAATAATAAAGTATCCTCCTGCATCAAATTTGCATTCTCCTGCGTGGACATTATCTACGTGCTTATATTGATTAAGAACGCAAATATTAGAACGTAACATAATTGGCAGTTTGCCAATGTGGATCTTTGGCAAAGTTTTATAAAATGTTTGCACGCTTTGCAAATTTTCTCCAGAACGAACAACGTATTTTATATTAATATCAACAGTCATCGCCGAAGCATACGTGAAATTACGAAGACGAGCTTCTTGTGGAAACATCAACTTGATTGCGCCATTGTTTTCATGAATTTGTGGGCGATAAATATTAAAATTTTCAAAGGTTACAAACAGTTCCAAAGAATGTAGTCCACTTTTGGGGTCAAGATCCTGCTCAGATGCAATATGTACTGGGTTGAACATTTCTATTGTTTTAATAATTTGGTGGCTAACAAAATTATTATATGATTCTAATTGATGACGAACTAGTCTCTCCAAATGCTGATCCTTAAAATAAGACTCAATGACAGTCCATGGAGTTTCTATATATTGATCATTTTTTATATCAAACTGCTTATTTTCCATTTTGTTGCTTTTATGCAAACTGGGGTTTTCACTGATTGATATCATTTGGTTAGTTATTATACATTTCAATTATTTTTTTAAACTGTTTTAATAAAGAATTAACTTTTGCAAACAGATCATAAATGTATATAATATGTTTTGAAATTTGGTTTAAAATTTGGTGTAAAAGTTAGTTTACTTTTATAACATATTATAATTATAAATGATATAAATGTATAAATAATATTATTATTAAGGTAAACATACAATGACTAGACCTTCAACTAATGAAAAAAATAAACGCGCATTGCAACGAAAATATGGGAATGCAAATAAAACTGCCAATCAAGTGCATATATATAATTCATTTTTGGAAAATATGGATAAGAAACAACGAGAACAAACTGAACGTACTGATGAGCTTGATAAGATTTTTAATAATACCGATAATATTTGGCCAAGAAATCAGTCATTAACAAACAATAGTATAAATTGCAATTCAGTTTCTTCAAAAGAGCACATTGATTTAATTTTGAAGAAAATCTTGGAGAAGTATACAGATTTTGGTTATAATAATGAAATGTTTAATGGAATAAGTAACGAAGATGGTATTATTTCAAAAATGGAAACAAATAATCCAAATTTGTATGAGAATAACCCCAAAGAACCATTTATCCATGATGATAAAGAACGTGTAAATGCAGCAAATATTTTATTAAAAATTAGAGAAAAACATGCAAAGACTCCTCCTATTAATATAGAGAGAATTGCTACTCCAAATATAGAGCGAGAAAAAGTCCACATAGATGTGGAAATTAACGGACTAAATGATTTATTAAAATTAATAGAAGATTATCCAGATGATATTACAAAAGAATACAATATTAATATGACATCGTTGCACAAGATTAAGACTCCATTAAATGATTTGAATAACATGATTGGAATGAAAAAGTTGAAAGAGTCAGTTGTTGACCAGATTATTTATTATTTGCAAGACTTTCACAAAGCTACACATTCACCTGTTTCTTTTTCCATTCCTTTGCCAATTAAATTGGATCAATCAGTGGATTCTAAACCAGAATCTAAATTAATAGACCAAAATGGAGGATGTGGACAAGAATGCAAACATGATTCTAAGAAAGATTCTAAAAAGGACTTCAAGATTGATACAAAGAATGAAGTTGGTGATTTTATGCATACTGTTATTTATGGTTCTCCAGGAACTGGAAAAACCGAAATTGCCAAGATTATTGGACAAATTTTTTCAAACTTGGGTATTTTGTCCAAAGGCACCTTTAAAAAGGTGACTCGAAGCGATTTGGTTGCAGGATATCTTGGACAAACCGCTTTAAAAACAAGAGATGTTATTAAGGAGGCAATTGGAGGTGTTTTATTTATTGATGAAGCATATTCACTTGGAAATAGTGAGAAGCGTGACAGTTTCTCAAAAGAATGTATAGATACATTGTGCGAGGCATTAAGTGATCACAAGGCTGATTTAATGGTGATTATAGCGGGATATGAGGCAGAATTAAATGAGTGTTTTTTTAACTATAATCAGGGACTAAATTCCAGATTTACTTGGAGATATAAGACCGATGATTATACTTCTGAAGACATGTGCAGAATATTTACAAAAAAAATTGCAGATTATGGATGGGAAATTGCAGAAGGAGAGAACATAAATCCCTCATGGTTTGAAAAGAAAATGGACTATTTCAAGTATTATGGACGAGATATTGAAACATTGTTGGCAAAAATAAAAATTGCTCATAGTAGACGCGTGTTTTGCAAATCAAAAGACATAAAGAAAAAGCTTACCATAAAGGATTTAGAAAAAGGATTTGATATTTATTTGAAGAACGAAGAAGTAAAAGGTAGAAAGGAGAATGCAGAAATGAAAACAAAATTGTATGGACTTTACGTTTAAACTTGTAGATAAAAAATATATAAATTCATTACACCTTTTCACCTTTCAAACGCCGATTATATACGATAATTCTGCCGGGTAGGCAGAATTATTGATATATAAAGGTGATTTATCGGTGAAAAGTAACAGTTACCTAATAACATTCAAAGATGCCAACCCTTTTAGGGTTGGCATTTGAAATGTTAAAAGGTGTAAAATTTACAATTGAAAATTTTAATGTGTTGTAATCGTGGAATTGTTTTTTATATTTATATTAATGTCAAACGATACTAGAAAAACAAAAACTATTCAAATTAATCCAAATTATTTACAAATGTCTGGTGGTGGAGGAGGAACTAGAAAAAACTATGAAAAAAAAGCAAAACCTGTGCCATTAATTAGCCCAAATACATTAAAAAATAAGTTGCTAAGACGTATTAAAGAACATAAAACAAATGAAATAAATGAGAAGATAGCTTTAGACAATTCAAAAAATTATAAAGGAGGAAAATTAAAAAATGAAAAACATACTAGTAATGCAGATCTAGGAAAATATACCGACGAATTTTATCAATCTATTGATTATTTGTCAAATTTAGCAAAAAAACAAAAGGACGATAAAAAATTGCAACAAAAACGTGAAAGTTTACATCGTCAAACAGTTAAAAATTATGCATCTCCATTTTATTCATCAAATAACCTACATGTAGAGTTGGAATTACCAGATGCATTAAAAGATCCTATTGTACTGCCTAATCCACAAATAAATTCAACTATGCAATTAAATTATAAACCGCGAGAAGATGTGCCTTATGGATGTTTAAAAGGAGGTTTAAAACCATGTTATAAAACATGGATAAAAACTCAGCGTAATAATTCAAATATTTTGACCGTTCAACCAAACCAAATTCAATCGCATTATTATCCAACGTCAATTCAATCTCAACTACAACCGCAAACTTATGCATATCCACAAAGGTCAATATCATTTAACCAATCATTACCTATAAATAATCAAATGACTAGAGAGGATAGGTTAAATCTAATTAAAAAAAAAATTCAATCCTTGGAAAGACAAGAAAAAGTAGCAATCAAAACAGAAACAGAAACAGAAAAAGAAAAAGAAATAGTAGAAGGAAAGGTACAATCCCCTGTAATAAATGTTAATACTGCTTCTATGCAAATAATTCCACCAACAATTTCGGCAATAAATGCAAATCCGGATTTTGCAAAAAATGGATTAGACCTAGATTTAGACTTAGATTTAAACACGAGTAATGAATTTAATAATGAAATAGTAATGCCTATACCAACTTCTAGCCAAGTATCAGGCGAAGGGTTTCAATTAAAAGATTTGATTACTGGAGATGAGGAAAAAAATCCAGCAAAGATGTTTATTAAGAGAAACAAAGAAGAAGAAATAAAAAAACCAGAACCAACAATTGAGGTTCTTATTCCAAAGAAAAAAATTATTAAAAAAACTATTCGTAGAAAGCATACTGTTGGAAAATCCAAAATACATAGAACCGTAGGAATTTTATTAAAAGATCGTCATACTAGAAAAAAGGTTATTGCTGCACACAAAGAGTTGAAGAAAACACCAATTAATGAGGTTAAAAAATATTTACGAGACAAATGTTTGTTAAAGGTAGGAAGTGTTGCTCCATCACACATTTTACGAAAAACTTATGAGGCTGCTATGCTTTCGGGAGAGATTAGAAATATTAATAAAGACACATTGGTTCACAATTTTTTAAATAACACAGAAAACGAGTAATTTTTTTATAATAATAAAAATAATAAAAAATATTTATGTAAATTAACAATGGAAACAACAAAAAATAATTTACCAGATAACGTTAAAAAATTTTTTAATGGGTTAAGTGAATATTTAAATACAAAACTTCTCTACTATGGAAGTGTTCAACGAAAAGATTATTTTCCCGGAAAGAGCGATATAGATGTAGATATTTTTACAGATAATGTAAATAGTACTATTAATAAAATGCAACATTATCTTCGCGTAGAACGTAAAAAATTTAAAAAATTTGTCTGGATAGTAAACCACAATCACCATTTTACAACAGGATATAAAATATTTTACAAAGATCCTAGTGGAAAGTTTAATGCTGAATTTTCTATATATGATGAAAAATACAAAGAAGATATTTTAAAGGAACATTTGGGAAAAACTGTTCTGCCGTTGCATGCAACATGTTTGTTAATTATTTTAAAATTCTTATATTACAATTTAGGATTGATGGACCATGATTATTTTAAATATCTAAAAAAAAAATTTTTGACAATTTTTATTGGCAAACCAGATGATATGTTTATTGTTTTAGATCAAAAATAAATTAGGTATAGAACCAATTTTATGCTTTATATAATATTTTGTATAAAAATTATATCAAGCGCAATATTTTATCTTTCTTAAAAAAATGGAATAAAATTATTAATCTTATCTATTTCTTCGTTATATTCTTCAAATAATTTATTTAAATTTTCATTTTTGATGTTATCTATATTTGTTTTGGGTTTTTTATATAAAAGTGGAAACCCTTTTACTTTTTTTTTTAAGAAACCTTCTAATTTATCTACTATAGCGTCATTAAATAATTCACTAGCTTTAATTATCAATACATTGTCTCTTTTTATACTTGTCCAACTATTAAATTGATTAATCATAAGTTCAAGCAAATTCTTATCTGATAAAATTGTATTATTGTTATTGCTTAATTTTTTTTGATTTATATTCCAATAACCATTTCCTCTGTTTTTCATTGATATTAGTGATTTTATAGGATTATCATAAACATAAATAATTGGTACATTAACATCTATATATCTTGGACAATGGCACAAAATGTCCATCCATGATTTTGTTTTACAATTATATCCATTTTTTTCTAATGCATCAGCCAATGCATTACTACAGCATCCTCCATAAGAAACTACTAACACATTTAGCCCCTCTTTGGAAATAGTATTTTTAATATTGACTAAATTGCGAATCATAATATATAATATTTATACTAAATATTTTTAATAAAAACACAACTAAATGTAAATAACACATTTTTTATTAAAATTATATTAATTGTAAAAGAAAATCACATATTGGTTTTTCTATTATACCATCGTAAATATCTCGTTTTATGCTAGGACAATTATTTACTTCGCAACATACAAATTCATTTTCTCCTTTAAATAATAAATCAACACCACATATGTCAATATCTAGTATTTGGGCTATTTTACTTGCTAATATTTCTGCTTTAGGGTAAACACCAGTAACAGTTGTACTGGTACCTCCTTTTGCTATATTTGCTCTAACTGATCCATCAGTTGATTGCCTCAATATGGTTATAATTGGAATTTTATTTACAACTATAATTCTAAGATCTCTTCCATGGCTTTCTTTAATATATTCCTGATATAAATATGGCACTTTATGATCAAGAACCCCTAACAATTCTTCATGTATAAATTTATTTTGTATTGTAAATACTTTATCGCCTCGGCATCCACGAACAGATTTTGAAATAATGGGATATACTAATGTATTTTCAGGATCCTCATATTTTTTTATTAAATTATCGCAATATGAAAATGTTGTAGGAATAGGAATATTGTGTTTAGCAAGCTCAATAAAATGCCAAATTTTATTGGTTGTTTTAAGAATAGAATCTATAGAATTTACAATTCTAATACCCATTGATTCAAAATAACGCAATAATGTTATTTGAAAATCACATCTTATATTATCAACTCTACACCATAATACTTTTGGATATTCTACTACTTTTATATTATCAATAAATGTATCAAACCCATCTTGGGTTATTTTAAATATTATATCTTCTTGCATAACTATTTTGTAATCTTTAAAATTTCTTTTATCAAATTCATCAATAATTTTACTTATAGGAAGAGGAATAACAAATTTTTGCACTAATATCCAAATACTCATGTAATATTTATTTGCCTTTTACGTTTATATTATTTAACATCTCATTTATATTTACACAGATGAAGATTTAATAAGCAAAAGCTTAAAAATTAAAATGTGTAAAAATAATATAAAGCTATAATGCTATTATTTATTAAAGTTGCTTTATGACAAATACTCATCCAAAAATAGCTGTAATTTATACTGGAGAACCTAGAACTGTATCAACAGTAATAGATTATTTTATTAAAAATGTTTTAACAAATGAAAATGTTCATGTATTTTCTGTACTACAAACTGAAAATCATGAAGAAATGGAAAAATTTTTATTTGAAAAAATGGGAAACCACCTTAAATCACTTACTTGGTTTTCTAAACAGGATTTTGCATGGAATCTTTTGCAAAGATCTATTTTGCGAACCATGGAAATTGAAGAACGTTGGAAATATTATTTAAAAAATGGAGGTTCAATGGTTGAGTATTATCAATTATATTTAGCTCAAAACCAATTAACTAATTATGAAAATCATGAGGGAATTAAATATGATTACATATTGCGAATTAGACCAGACACTATAATTACTCGCCCTATAAATTTTAATTTTTTAAACATGGATACAAATGTAATTTTAAAAAAACTCAATATAATTGCAGAAAAAACAGGAGATAAACTTTTGTTTTCAAAAAAAAATATAACAGTTTTTATGAATTCTCTATTAGATGAACGTAGAATGTCTTGTGAAAATATTGATCATTCTTATGAAAATGATAGATATCTTTGTTATTTATTGGAAAAGAATCTTGATGATTTTTCATGGTTAAATCAAAATAATTCCCATTCTAACACAATACTTGCAAATAGAGTACAAAATTTTATAAAAAATGGAAACTATGTTCTTACATTTCGCGCAAATGTAATTTATTTCATGAATAGAAAATATTTTAATGCGATATCTCAACTTGGTCTCAAATATGGGTCGTGTAATTTGACAAAAGAAGACTACTATTGGTGGAATGCAGAATGCCAGTTTCAAAGCTTTTGCATTCAAAATGATATGCATATTTTTAATACTACTAGAGAGCTTGAGGGAAGAAGTATTTGTTCTTATGAGCCTGAGCAATATTATAATAAAGACGGAGAATTAATAGATGGAAATGTATTCTTTTTTATTAAAAGATCATAATGTCTAACAAAGGAAGTTAAAGGTATATCAATATGTATTATATTGTTTTACAATACATAATGGCTCTTATTAAAGATTATTTTTTAAAAACAACGCACTATATTCAAGAGTATGGCGAAAATACTATATTACTAATGCAAGTGGGAGCTTTTTTTGAAGTATATGGTTTAAAAGAGAAAAATGAAAGTTCTTCCTCTATTACTGGAAGTAAAATCCAGGATTTCTCAAGGATATGCGATTTGCTTATAGTTGAAAAAAAGGTCTGTGTGGGTTCAAATGAAGTGGTTATGGCTGGATTCAAAGATTTTATGTTGGAAAAATATGTAAAAAAAATTCAAGAAGCAGAATTTACTGCAGTTGTTTATGTGCAGGACCAACAAGCAAAGAACGCAACGCGCAGCCTTTATGGGATATTTTCACCCGGTACATATTTTTCAGCAGATTCGCAACAAATAACAAATAATATTGTTTGCATTTGGGTGCATACTGTTGCCGCAACATCTTTTATGAAAAACTCACCTACATCCATCAAGGGTGCAAATATGAGAGTTTATGTCGGTGCGGCAAATATAGATATTTACACGGGAAAGACGCATATTTTTGAATTTGTAGAGCAGTACATTGACAACCCGACTACATTTGACGATTTAGAGCGTTTTATTTCTATTTATATGCCAAGCGAGGCTATTTTGATAACAAACTTGTCGCAAAAAGAGGCGGAAAATATTGTGAGTTATGCAAATATTCAATGCGGGATGGTGCACATGGTGAATTTGGAGACAATAGACTCATCTGTTGCAAAGACGCGCGCTAAAAATTGCGAAAAACAAGTCTATCAAAAAGAGTTGTTAGAACGATTTTATACAGTGGATGATTTTCAAGTGTTTATGCAAAATTTTTACGAGTATACTATTGCAGCACAGGCATTTTGCTATCTATTGGATTTTGTTTATCAACATAATCCAGGGTTGGTCAATAAGTTAGAGGAACCCGTATTTGAAAACTATGGTCAACGTCTTATTCTGGCTAACCATTCTTTAAAACAGTTAAATATCATTGACGATAACAACTATCGTGGAAAATACTCGTCTGTTGCAAAATTTTTGAATATTTGTTTGACGCCAATGGGAAAGCGTCAATTTAACTATGTTTTTTTAAATCCAACGACGGATTGCGCCGTATTAAACAGAGAATATGAGATGACTGATCACGTTTTAAGCCAATATGCAACATATGAATCCGTTGTTGGAGAGCCATTAAAGAGTGTAAAAGATGTTTCCAAGCTTGTGCGTCAAATTGCTATGCGGAAAGTTACCCCCAAGGGTCTTTATCAGTTTTACAAAAATTTGGGGACAATTAAGAAAATTTACAATTCTTTAAAACATGACACTAAATTTATGGAGTACTTGCATCTATTTTCCAAAGAATTTGTATGTATTGACAAACTATGCGACAAGCTTACTGATTTTTTTGACAAACATTTTTGTATGTCATTGTGTCAAGATATAGATGGATTCCAAGGATTTGAAACTAATTTTATTAACCGCGCGATTGATGCAAATTTGGATAAGAATATGCAGACCTTTATGGAGTCAACAGATGCATTGGAAACCTGTAAAAAGTACTTAAACCTTCTTGTTAGCAGGTTTGAAAAGAGTAAGTCAAAGAGCAAGACTAAGATAGCAGTACCTTTAGAGGAAGAAACAACAGATTATGTAAAGATTCATGAGACAGAAAAAAATAATTTTACACTGTTGTCCACAAAACGCAGATGCAAGATCTTGAAAGAACAACTCCCAACAAACCCAGAATCCACGTGCACACTTTCATACATTTCATCTTTTACAAAGGAAGAAACAGCATTTGAATTTAAAAATTCCCAGGCCTATATTGAATTTGCAGAACAAAGTTCCACAAATAATATTATAACAAGTTTTCAACTTAAAGAGTTCTGTAAGAATGTTTCCACCATCAAGGTTCAAATGAAGGACATCATTACGGGTGTTTATGGTGCCATTGTTGAAAAGTTGGAGCTCTATAAGGATGATATTTCTGCGATTATTCAGTTTATTGTAAATGTAGACATGCTTTTTGCAAAAGCAAGTTTGGCAAAAAAATATGGATACTGTCGCCCAGTTATTGACGAGACTGCAGAGAAGTCGTTTATTAATGTATGTGGACTACGTCATTGTCTTATTGAACACTTGCAAAAGGATGAACTCTATGTTGCTAATAATATTGCGTTAGGAAGTGGAGAAGATGGAATTATGTTGTATGGGACAAATGCTGTTGGCAAGACTAGTTTTATTAAGGCAACGGGGATAGCCGTTATAATGGCTCAGGCAGGGTTGTATGTTCCAGCCACATCATTTGTTTACAAACCATATAGCTACATTTTTACCAGGATCCTGGGAAATGACAACATATTTAAAGGCCTTTCTACATTTGCAGTAGAGATGAGCGAGCTACGTACTATTTTAAGATTGGCAAACAAGAATAGCCTTATTTTGGGAGATGAACTTTGCTCTGGCACAGAGAGCATTTCTGCTACGAGCATTTTTGTGGCGGGCATATATAAATTGCACCAGGTTGGAAGTAGTTTTATATTTGCCACACATTTGCATGAGATTATTAAGTATGAGGAAATTACTGGGTTGTCGCGTCTATCCTTGAAACACATGTCAGTAGTTTATGATAGGGAAAAGGATGTTCTTGTATACGATAGAATGTTGCGTGATGGTCCTGGTACAAACATGTATGGATTAGAGGTTTGCAAGTCTCTTAGTTTGCCAGATGATTTCTTAGAAATGGCAAATAATATACGTATGAAATACAACCCTGAGTCAGCAAGTATTTTAGGTCTAAAAACGAGTCATTATTCAGCAAAAAAAGTGATGGGCTTGTGTGAGAAATGCGGAAAAAATATGGGTACTGAGGTACATCATTTGCAGCATCAACAGGTGGCAAATGCGGATGGACTTATTCAAAGCGAAGATTTAGGTATTTTTCATAAAAATCATCCCGCAAATTTAATGACCCTTTGTGAGGCGTGTCATTTAGAATTTCATTCAACAAAAGATGGAGAAAAGAAAAAAATGAATAAGCGAGTTAAAACAAGCAAGGGTACAAAAATTATTTCCTTATAATATATAGATTTATGCCTAGAAAAACAATAAAAAGACGTCGTCATGTTACAAAGAAAGGAGCAAATATTAGAAGGAAGAAGCAGCAAACTAAAAGAGTTAAAAATGTGAGGAATAAAAAAGGTGGTGCTTCAACTGGTTGGGCTAGTACTTATGCACCTGTATTAACCAAACAAGTTACAACTATGGCAAAAGGTGCTGAACTAGCTCAGCAAGCTGCAAAAAAACTAGGAGAGAATGCTGAGACTATTGATCAATTGCAAACAGCATTTGTAGCTGTACAAAGACAAGTAGATAATCAACTAGCAAAGTTTAAAGCAAAAAAGGAAGAAGATCTTCTTAAAAAATTTCAAAAAGAATGTGGTGATAAAGGTCCTGCATGTGTTGTAGAAAAACAAGCAGAGTTTTTTGCAAAAGAACAGGCTGAAAGTCAAAGAAGAACTGCAGCAAATGATGCATTTTGGGCTACTCTTGTTAAAATGGATCCAATTCTTCCAACATATACAGGGTTGACTAATATAGAATTATTTACCAAAATAGTTGATAACTGGGAAGAAATTGAAACCAGAGAGGCTTTAATATCAGCAGTGCAATCATATTATAGATGTCCTGATCCAAATACAAAAAAAGCATTATTGGATTGTTTTAAACTAAAGTCAAATGAGGTTTTTAGGAACGCTGTTGATCAGTTTGAAACCAAATTGCATAAATATGTTAAGGCTAATTTGACGGGAAAAACAGCTGATTATGTAAAATCGGGTGTAACTATGGCAGCAAATGCATTTAGAGCTGCACCTGGTTATGCAAAAACGGCACTTCGAGGTGCAAAAGTATTGTCTCAACAATCAAAATCAAGTATAGAACCTGCGTTTGAACAAGTTAAAACTATGATGCCACAGACTCACCATCAACATATTGATAAAATGAAAGATTTTTTGTTACAGCTTCATGATATTTCAAGTAAATTGGCAGGACTTCAAGCAGAAGTAAGCAAAATAGAAGAAGATGCAGAAGAAGATGCAGAAGAAGATAGTGACAATGAATTTGAAGATGCATTAGAGGAATAATTATAAATTACTAAAAACTTATAATTATTTTACAATATTAAGCCAGTTATTTAGTTTTTCTTGCGTCTTGTACCCTTGGCCTTTCTGCCTCTTCGCTTGCCAGTTAAACTTTTAAGACCCTTGTTGACACCAGAAAAGAGCATTCCTGTTCCCTTCTTAAGCGTCTTCCAGATAGTAGAGACGCCAGATTTAACAACTGGAACTGTCTTCTTGCCTACAGTTGTCACTGCAGAACCAACGGCCTCGGCACCAGATGTAACGGCTGGAATAATTTTTTTGGTAGCAGATGAGATCTTCTTGTAGCTCTTTTTAAGCATATTTCCTTTTCGCTTATGTCTACGAACGTGAGAAACCATTATACAATATAGATATAAAATATTTATTTTTTATTTATTTTAGTTGTGTATTTTTGATTTTCTTGTCTACCTAATTTATGGACGCATCTATAATTTCAAGTTTTACAAATTTTATAAAAGAAAATTACCTAAATATTATTATTGTATTTGTTATTATTTTAGCCGTACTGGTTATTTTTAGCATAAAAGGATGGAAGTTGGATAGTACGCCTAAAAATCTTGTATTGATGCAAGAAGTTACAATGGAGAATATGCAAAATAACAACCAAACAGAAGACTTATTAGGAAAAAATAAAATAGAATATGCACAAGGAGATGATTTAGATGCATTAAAAGAACTAAATAAAATGAATATGACGCCAACTGATGGGTTCTGCGAACAATATCGCGGAAACTCTGGTGAACTTGAAAAGGCGTGTAATGAGTTAACAGATAGTAATTGCAATGAAACTTCTTGTTGCGTTTTAACAAGTTTAAAGGGAACTAATAAATGCGTTGCTGGAGGAATTGATGGTCCAACTTATAAAACAGATGGAAAAGGCAATTTGATAACGCATGATTACCACTATTTTCAAAATAAATGCCATGGAAAGGGTTGTCCTTTGGTTTAAATAAAAAAATTGATTTAGGCTTAAACAATATTAAGAATAATATCCACAACTATTGTATACAAAAGATGATAATCCCAATTAAGTGTTTTACGTGCGGAACTGTGATGGCTGACAAGTATGTTTACTATTGCGAAGAAGTTCGTCGCATTAAACGATCCAAGGGTCTGGATGTGGACAAGGTCCTTTACTTGACGAAAGAGTTTAGTGAAAAGACTGCAGAAGGAGAGGTTTTAGATGAAATTGGACTTAAGAAGATGTGTTGTCGAAGACACATGCTTACACATGTTGACATTGAATAATTTCTCTAGAATATATATAATGGCGAAATCAAATAAAAAAAAATCACAAAAAATAAGGAAACAACCATTATATCAAATGAAAGGTTGTGCGTCACGTAAAAATCGTAATATAGGATGTAAGAAGTGTAAAAAGATGCACGTGTATGGCACTTGTGCATATAATGGTTTGTGTACGTGTCCATGCGAATGCCATAGAAAAAGAGGACAAAAAGGTGGGTGCGGATGCGGTTCAACTATTTTGCAAACAGGAGGCGCCAGCGCAAATAACTATCCTATGACTGGACCTTTTGTCGGCAATGGATGGACTCCAAAAATTTCTGGATGGCCTTCTATAGATGGTATTAGTGGAAATAGAAACTATTTAGAATATAACAATCGTTTAGTAGATCCTCAAACACAAATTATGCCCTACAATTTCAGGAATGGATGGGCTGGAGGTAAATCTAGAAGGCGCAAAGTTGGTGGTTGGACATACAGTTCTTCTAGTTCAACTTCTTCCAGCGAAGAAGATAAAAAACCAGCAGTTGTTGGCAAAGGAGTAAATGGTAAAAAACACTTAAAAAAAGGTAAAAAAAATAAAACTGCAAAAAGAGGAGGAGGTGTTTTAGCAAATATAACAAGTGATGTTATGTTTAATCTTAAGAGCGCATATAGTGCGTTAAATGGTCAAACCCAACCAGTAAATCCCTCTCCTTATATGGATCAAATGACACAGAAACTCACATTAATGTAATAGTCTAGCAAATATAATCACAGAAATAAAATTTTTTCTATGATTATTTTATAAATGGCTTTCCCCAAGAGATTAAACCAGTTATGCACGCCTTCTTTGGTGTATTTTGTGATTTCCATGATTGCCCTTGCTATTTCCGTTGTGCAAAACATGGGCAACCGCAACAAGTACAGTTTAGGAAACTTTTCTTGCCGCGTTCCTAGCACCATTGCAGTATTTATTGTTAAGGTGATTTACATTCTTTTCTGGACATGGATCTTGAACTTGATCTGCAAGGATGGTTACACGTCCATCTCATGGATCCTTGTTCTTCTTCCTTTTATCCTTCTTTTTGTTATCATGGGTCTTATCATGATTAATCAGTAAGACGATTTCTTATTTAACAAGAGTTGATTCTCTAAATGTTATTACTTGAACTTTTATAAAATATTCAAGTAAAACCAACTATTAACCAAAAATCCTGAATTTGGCCGCATACATTCCAAATAATATAAGAATCATACCTACATAATCATCCACTGTTGTAGGCAACTTTAACCAATATATATTGGACCATATTTGCGCCAAGAAATCAAATACATAGGAAGACATTGCCAACTGTGCTGGGTTTAAAAATGTATTTCCAATACGTTGGGATGGGATCAAGAACATCCATTCAATTGTTGCCCAAAACTCTGACGTTAATATTTTCTTGTAAATAGATGCATCTTTCATTCCAGGCGTTGTTTGCATAAACAATGCAAAATCCATAGTTAAGCCAATCATTACATTTAGAAATAACCAAAAAAGAACAATCAATATAAAATTGTATTTCATCACGTGTTATATAATAAAATATAGATTTAAAATATACAAGAACAATGGATTATTCTAAATTACCATATTACCTATTATTTTTAGGATTATTTATTCTTGGACAATCTTTATCTATGTGGGGCCAATATGTAACTCTTCCTTTTAAAAATTTGACAATGTGGGAGGCATTTAAAATGGCGATACCATTTGCGTGGTTAGATTGGATTATTATGACATTTACTATTCAAGTGGGCGACAAATACAAATTAGTTACACCCACACAAGACACATTTTTGCTTATAATTATACAATTTACACTTGTTTTATTAATTAATCGTTTTTATCTAAAACAAAAAATTTATCGCAGTGATTTAATAGCTTTTGGAATTATTCTTTTGGGATTTTTGGTAAGTTTTATTCACATTATTTCAAACGTGTTTAATATTCCTATTCCTAAACACCCGACAGAAAATCCAAATGAAGCACATGCGAGTTTGCTTTCTAGAAGATATACAACATTAAATACTAATCCAGGTGCTCTTGATTTAGAATATAGTAATGTAGATTATTCAAAGCAAAATACAAATGCTCCCACCAATGATGGACAAAACATTGTTTCAGGAGATATTGATACTAGATTGCAAGATGAATAACACATTAGATGTGCAACACTGTTATTTTTTTCATTTTTATATATTTTAATAATATATACAAATATGCCAGATAAGCCAACTATTAAAATAAAAACAAAGAATGGACTTTGCTATGAACAAGACGGGTGGCTTTATATTTCTATTAAGGGTTCACCAAAAGAGCGTGGTTATGCGCATGGAAAATGTGTAGCAGAAGAAATGAAAAAGGTTCTCGAAATGTTGGAATTCATGTGTTATGAAGATTATGGTCGTCCATGGGAATTTTTTGTAGAAGCTGGACGCACACTATTAAAGCAAACAATTATAGATGAATTTCCAGAATTTTACGAAGAAATGGAAGGTATTGCTGAAGGTTGCAATGCAGGAGGAACAAAAATAACGGTAGATGAGGTTCTTGCATGGAATAATTACATGACATTAACGGAATATTGGTACCCTAATATGGATAATGGCGAGGGGCAATGGGGTAAAAAAACTGCCGCAGGAGGTGAAGGTGGGTCACCTCTTCCTAAAACTAGAGCTCATGTAAAAGGTAAAACTGGTGCAAATGACAGATGTAGTGCATTTATTGCAAATGGTGCATATACTGAAGATGGTAAAATAGTGGTTGCTCATAACAATTTTTCTAATTTTATAGATGGTCAATATGCAAAAACAGTTGTAGATGTAAAACCCGATAAGGGACATCGCATTTTGTATCAGGCATTTGTTGGCTGGATTTGGAGCGGCACAGATTTTTTTGTTACAAGCAAAGGCATTATTGGTACAGAGACTACAATGGGTGGATTTCTTCCTTATGAAAATAACTTTCCAATTTCTTGCAGAATTCGTCAAGCAATGCAATATGGTAATTCATTAGATGACTATGTTAGTATTTTGCTAAGAGGAAATTCTGGCGACTATGCAAACTCTTGGTTGTTTGGTAATATTAATTCAAACGAGATTATGCGATTAGAGCTTGGTCTTAAATATCACAATGTAGAACGGACCAAGAATGGATATTTCATTGGATTTAATGCGCCATACGATCCTAGAATTCGCAATTTAGAATGCACAAATTCTGGCTTTGATGACATTAGAAGACATCAAGGAGCTAGAAAGGTAAGGTTGGCAGATTTGATGGATGAACACAAGGGAAAGATTAATATTGAAGTAGCCAAAGCTATTATATCTGATCACTATGACGTTTATTTGAATGAAACAAATCCTTGTTCTAGAACAGTTTGTTCTCATTATGAGTTGGATCCTCGCGAATACATGTCTCAAGCCGATAGGCCAAAACCATATCAACCAAGAGGCGCATTGGATGGCTGCGTTGTTGACTCTGAGATGGCAAAGAAAATGTCTTTTATGTTGAGATACGGTAATTCGTGCGGCATTCCTTTTGATAAGAATGCATTCTGTGATCAAAATCGCATATGGGATTCTCAACGACCTTATTTGCATGATAGACCCCAACAACCTTGGTCTACATTTACAATTACTAGCAATTTTAGAAAATTAACTAGGGGGCAAAGTGTCAAGGTCAAACCAGAGAGTCCAGAAAAAAAGAGTAATAAGAAAACAACTAGAAAGATGAAAAATGCCGTATAGGATAATTGCATAATTGCAACAATTACTCAAAATAACAATAAGCATAATTATATTTTAAAAAATATGATTATTATTATATACAATGGATGTTATATCATGGAAAATTATTGACAAGTATTTCAAAAATAATCCTTACAATTTGGTTGCACATCATTTAGATTCTTATAATGATTTTTTTAATACAGGAATCTATCAAATATTTCGCGAAAATAATCCTGTTCGCTTTATTGAAAGGGAAGACAAGCAAAATCCTGGAAATGAGAAACGCAATCAAACTTTTTTGTATTTAGGTGGAAAAAATGGAGACAAGATATATTTTGGAAAACCAATCATATACGATGATAATCGTGTTCATTACATGTATCCTAATGATGCAAGGCTTCGTAATATGACATATGGCATAACAATTCATTATGATGTTGATGTTGATTTTGTGTTTTATATAGATGGCGAAAAAGTTGAACATAGCATTACTTTGCAAAAGATTTATCTAGGAAGATTTCCTATTATGCTTCATTCAAACCTTTGCATTTTAAAAAACTTGTCAACAGAGGTAAAATTTAATATGGGAGAATGCCGCAATGATTACGGCGGTTATTTTATTATTGATGGTAAGGAAAAAGTGATAATTTCTCAAGAGAAATTTGCAGACAATATGCTTTACATAAGACAAAATAAAACCGATGAAACTTATAGCCATTCTGCAGAAATTAGATCTGTCTCAGAGGACACGTCCAAACCGATTAGAACTACCTCTGTTAAAATTGTGGCTCCTTCCACAAGTCTTTCCAATAACCAAATTGTTGTAGACATTCCTAATGTTAAAAAGCCTGTCCCTTTGTTTATTTTAATGAGGGCTCTTGGGGTCCTATCTGATAAAGATATTGTTAAGTGCTGCTTGCTTGATCTCAAGAAAAATGAGCAAATGGTGGATCTTTTTATTCCATCTATTCACGATGCCAGTCGCGTTTTTAATCAAGAAAGTGCACTTGAGTACATTGCAACGTTTACAAAGCGCCGTACAACTATTGGTGTTATGGAAATACTAATGAATTATTTTCTTCCCCATGTTGGAGAATTAAATTTCTTAGACAAGGCATACTTTGTTGGATACATGGTAAATAAGATGCTCAAGGTTTACACCAAACTAGAAATGCCAACTGATCGCGACAATTTTCGTTTTAAGCGCGTTGAATTATCAGGTTCATTGATATATGATTTGTTTCGCGAATACTATCTTATGCAAAACAAGAATATTGCGCTTGTCATTGACAAAGAATTTTACTATCATACTGGAAAATACAAAGAAAATTTTGTTAGCTTAATTGAAGACAATTTTAAGGCTATTTTTAAAGATCGTATTGTAAATGATGGGTTTAAAAAGGCGTTCAAAGGAAATTGGGGTGCAGCAGCTAATACAAAGCGCATTGGAGTTATTCAAGATTTAAACCGTCTTTCGTGGAATACTTTTATTTCGCATCTTCGCAAAATTAATTTGCCACTTGATTCTAGTGCCAAAGTTGTTGGGCCTCGTCTTTTGAACAGTTCACAGTGGGGTTATATAGATCCGGTGGATACGCCTGATGGTGGTAATATTGGTCTTCACAAACACATGTCAATTAGTACTGCTATTACTAGTGGATTTTCTTCCTTCCCTTTGATTAAGTGGTTGAGAGCTAATACTCCTTTGAAGATTGTCCAGGAGTGCAGTCCAGAGTTTATGGCAGAGTCTACAAAGGTGTTTGTAAACGGTAATTGGATAGGAGTTGTGGAAAATCCTCTTGAACTTATTGCCAAAATGAAATTATTGCGACGCAATGGAATCATTCCTGTATTTACAAGCATTGCATTTAATTATGAAAATAATGAAATTTATTTTTACACAGATGCTGGCAGATTGACCAGACCTATTTACTATGTGGACAAAACGGGAAAAGTCAGTTTTGATAGAAAAGAGATTCTTGAGATGATCAATTCTGGAAATTTTACATGGGAAAATATTGTAGCGGGATTTATGAAAAAAGCGGATGAAAAATACAGCATTCGCAATAATATGCTTTACGATCCATCTATTCTTTATGGTCAAGAGGCCACAAAGGAGAAATTTGGAATAGACATGGAACTAGCACAATCAGTTGTAGATTACGTTGATACCGCAGAGGAAGAAAGTGCGCTTATTGCGTCTAATCCAGAACAGTTGATACTTAATAGATACTATTCACATGTAGAAGTTGATCCATCTTTTATTTTGGGTGTTATGGGCAATTCTATTATTTACCCAGAGAACAATCCGTTGCCCAGAAATGCATTTTCATGTGGTCAAAGTAAACAAGCCGTTTCTGTTTATCACTCTAATTTCCAAATGAGAATGGATAAGATGGGAGTCATTTTGAATTATGGACAGATCCCTCTTATTAAATCCCGTTACTTGCAATACATAAATAAGGAAGAACAACCATACGGTGTAAATGCAGTTGTTGCTATTATGAGCTATACTGGATACAATGTTGAGGACGCCATTCTTATTAATGAAGGATCTGTGAAACGCGGCATATTCAGCACAACCTACTTTTCAATGTATGAATCAAGGGAAGAAAGCTCCAAGATCTCTGGTGCAACTACCAATTCTACTTTTGCTGACGTCATGGCAAAGAATGCTAGCGGACTTAAATTGGGGTACGATTATAGTCAGCTTGATAAATATGGTATGATTAAAGAAAATACCCCATTGGATGATAAAGTAGTTTTAATTGGAAAGATTGTTTCTAGTACAGAGAATCCAAGTGAATTTAGTGATGATTCTATTAGTCCAAAGAAAGGGCAACTTGGGTATGTAGATAAATCTTTTATTACAGATGGGGAAGAAGGGACACGCATTGCAAAAGTGAGGGTGCGTGAGCACAGAGAGCCCGCTATTGGTGATAAAATGGCGAGTCGAGCAGGGCAAAAAGGAACTCTTGGTCTCATTATACCCGAGGAAGATATGCCTTTTACAGCTGATGGAATCCGCCCCGATCTCATTATTAATCCTCATGCGCTCCCTTCTCGCATGACCATTGGCCAGCTAGTGGAAAGTCTTTTTGGAAAGGCGTGTACAATGTATGGCGCGTTTGGGGATTGTACTGCATTTGCCGTAAAAGGATCTAATGTTACAACATATGGTCCAATGCTTACGCGAATGGGATATCACTCTAGTGGCAATCAACTGTTGTACAATGGGCAATCTGGAGAGCAACTTGACGCGGATATATATATTGGTCCCACATATTATATGCGTTTGAAACACATGGTAAAGGATAAGATTAACTACCGTGCAACTGGTCCAAGAACGGCGTTAACCAGACAAACGGTCCAAGGCAGAGCTAATGATGGTGGTTTGCGCATAGGTGAAATGGAACGCGATGGCATTATAGCACATGGTGCTGCGGCCTTTTTGCAAGAATCATTTATGATTAGAGGCGACGAATATTACATGGCTGTTTGCAATAAAACGGGTGCAATATCTGTATACAATGAATCATTAAATTTATTTTTAAGTCCATTTGCGGATGGTCCCGTTCAATTTAATGAAACTTTAGATGGAAAAATGAATATTAAAAATGTTAGTCGTTTTGGTCGTTCATTCAGCATTGTTAGAGTTCCATATTCTTTAAAATTGTTGATGCAAGAATTGCAGGCGATGAATGTGCAGATGCGCATTATAACAGATGAGAATGTTGATCAGTTGATGAATTTGTCATTTTCTAACAACATTAATAAATTGTTGGATAATAAGTTACCTACGGATGAATTGGTTAAAAACTATAAAACTGAAATGCTTTACAAAGCAAAGAGAATTATTTATGACAGGGAGGATATAGAATCTAAGATTCCAGGAAGAGAATCTCCTGCATATCAGGCAATTTATGGAATGGAATCGCCTCCTTATGCAGAAACCAGTCCTGCTTATCAACCTACAAGTGATGATTTTGCGCCTGGTGGAGATTTATATACAGGTGATAGTCCTCAATATAACCCTAATAGCACGCCTCCATATATTCCTACTAGTCCAGCTTATGCACCCACCAGTCCTCCATATGCACCCACCAGTCCTCCATATACACCTACTAGTCCACAATATGATCCTAATGCAAGTCCACAAGATTCAACTAAAAAGCTGGTTTATTCACCACATACTCCAGAGGGACTACCACCCCCATTTATTTCTACTAGCCCAGATTATCCACCTCCGCCACATATTATGCAACAAGGAATTACAGACGTTCCTGAATTAAATCAAGTATTTAATTCTCTTAGTGAAAAATCTAAGGAGCAAATCGCAAATTTGTCATTAAATGAGAGAATAACAGTGTTATCAAAATTGAAGGAAGAAAGCGATAAGAAGACAGAAACAGCAAAAGTTGCGGAATTAACGTCTATTTTAAAGGTCCCTGAACTGGTAGAAGAAGAGGGAGACGAGGCACCATCTAGTGAAAAAGAAGAAAGCGTGTCATCAAATAGCGAAAGTAAAAAAGTAGTATTTACAGAGCCAGCTTCTACTGAAACACAAAGTGGTGGTACAAGAAAAATTATTCTTTAGATCACTTTCAAAAATAAGAATTAAAATTGAAATGAAATAAAATGATTCTATGTATATTATAGTAACCAATGGCATCCCAGAACTCTAGTTTAATATCCTCGTTGTACAAATCTCGCAGAACCATGCTTGATTTGCTTGGTGACCAAGGATATCAAATAAATGACTACGATGGTTTTACCATAAATGAAGTTAACGCAATGTTTCAAAACAAGCAGTTAGATATGCTCGTTGAGAAATTAGAACCGGCTGAAGGGGGAGACAGAAAAGTAAAAACATATGTGCGATATTACATGGGCAAGACGCTTAGACCGCAAAATATTCAGGAAATAATTGATGACTTGTTTCATTTAGAAGAGATTCTTAAGAAAGAAGATACACTTATAATTATTAATAAGGATGAAATCAATGAAACCTTGACAAATTTAGTAAAACATATTTGGGAGCAAGATGGAATTTATATTGTAATTATTAACATAAGGCGCCTGCAGTTTAATATTTTGAAGAATGTATTAGTTCCTCCTCATAAAGTAATTAATGATGATAAATTTGCTGAAGTTAAAAGAAAATTTAATATTATGGAAAATTCTCAGTTGCCTGAAATTTCCAGATTTGATCCAGTTGCAATGGCAATTGGAATTCGTCCTGGAGAAGTTTGCGAGATTATTCGTCCAAGCAAAACATCTGTAACTACAAAGTATTACAGAATTTGTGTATAAAAAAATCATTACATTTATATATGGATAGTAATACTACAGACATATTGATAAATTCAAATAATAACCAAGAAACTCCATCTCCTTATGTAAAAATGAGACCAGAAACAGTTCAGTTTACTGAACGTCTTGAACATTATGCACGCGAATATTTTTTAAACTTGGCAAAATTTAAACAGAGTTATGTATTTTACCACAAAAATCCTGAATACGAAGAGTATCAAAAAAACTTTGTAGACAGTAAAAGCCAGTTGCAATCTATTAATAAATCTATTTTTTTATTGGCAAATGCAATACAAGTTAAAATAGAACGATTAAATGCTTATATTACAGATATTAATAAAAAGTTAATGGATGACAAAGTGTATTATTCAAAATTAAATGTAATTTATAAAAATATTGGTAATACAGAGCATGGATCTGCAACATTAATTGATGATTATAAAAAAACATATAACGAGGTCTACTTAAACTCCTTTAATATGTTTATTGGTATTATTATTGTTTGTGGCACTACATTTTCTGTATTTAAAAATTCTACGCTGAAAGAAGGAGTTAAAGAAGGGGCTTTAAAGATTTCAAATTTAATAAAATCAAAGATCCCAGGATCACAAAAATATAAATATAAATATAAATATTAAATTAACAAATTGTTATTTTACAAGTTTGAGTTAAAAATTTGAGTTAAAAGTTTTTATTCATTTTATATGCATAATAAAATGAATACTTTTATTTCTTTAGCATCAAGCTATATTTACAAGAGTACTGAAAAAAATACAAAACAAGGATCTATAAAGGAGGAATCTGTATCTACAAATACAAATACAAAACAATTAGAAAAAGTTAAACCAGAATTAATATTTTTTAAAAAGCCTTTCAATAATTTTACTATTATTCAAAAAAAATTATTAATGTCAGACTCAATTAGAAAAGCGGAAGAATTTGCAAAAAAACAAAGCGAGTGTTATTGTTATAAACATTGTAATCTATTAATTAAACCAAGTTGGTGTTATAAATGCAACAAGAATTGTAATAATACAAATAACTTATTGTACCCTATATTGGCATTAAATGGAACTTTGAATAATATTGATTTTGCTATTTTAGGATTAATTGGTGTTGGGTGTATTTCATACATTTTTTATTGGAAAAGATGAGCCAAACTATAAATAGATAGTTTTCTTTATTTATATATATTATGACAGATTCAACTATTACAGATTTAACTATGGCAAATTCAAATGCAATGAAAAAAAATAGTGATAAAATTGATTCAACGATGTTAAGATTAAAAACCTTGGAGACAGAATATGAATTAACCATGAAGAAATATGAAGAAACATACAAGACTTATATTAATAGTCTAAGTGCTAATGATTCTTCTAAAATTGAATACAAGTATATAAATGGCAGCACTTATTGGGGAACTGCTGGATTGGAAGAAAAACCATTAACTACTCAAGAAGAATGCAGCGCTCTATGTTCATCTAATTCACAATGCACTGGAGCAACATTTAATCCAGATAAAAGATATTGTTGGACAAGAACAGGAGAGGGTGAAGTAACTGCTGGACAAGATGCAGATGTAGCAATTATTCAAAAATCAAGGAGTATCCTCACACAATTAAAGTTTTTAAATACAAAACTTGTAAATTTAAATAGTGAGATCAAAACTGCATTAAATGAATTGCAAACTCCTGCTTTAGAAGAGATGAATGCAAAAAATGAAAAAAAGACTTACCTAAATAAGTTATCTTCAAAGTTGGAAAAGGAGCGAGCACAATTAACAAAAATGATGAATGAATATGCCACAGTAAATGAAAGTTACGAAGAGACCAATTTACTTGCCACTCAAAAGAATGTTCAATTTAGATATTGGCTTCTTTTGGCGTCAATTGTTTTTCTTATTACTCTTAAAAAAATGGTCAACCCAAAATCAGCCTCTTTAAATTTCATTTTTTGGTTACTTTTATTTATACTTCTTTTGATATTCTCGTACACATTGACTACTCCTCAAGGATATTTAATGTGGCTATTTGTCGTCTTGATTATGGTTTTAGTAAAATTAAATATTATTCCAAGTCCCGGAGTTTCATCAAAAACAAGTGAATAAGATAAAAAGTTTCAACAGTAGAATAAATAGAATAATGACAAAACATTAAATTATTCTATTTATTTATATTAAAATGAGCTTTACAAATCTAATAGAACAGTTTAAACAAGAATTTGAAAATAAAAATAATATTTCTACAACTTTAAGGCAAGGAGTCCAGTTTAATAAATATCAAAACAAAATTAAAAAGCATATAGAAAGCGAACCAAATTTATTATCATTATTTAACGACACTGTCAATAATATTAAAGAAGGATTTTCTTTAAATGATTATGTATCTGGTATTCAAGAAAATCAACTTTCTACACAAGCATTAAAGGAACAGGGGCAAAAATTTTTACAACAAAATAAAAGTGATCAAAATGAGCTGACAGATTTAGAATCTCAATTTGGAACATTAATGTTACAATATGAGCAAACACAACAGGAAATTACAGATAAATCTAAAAACTATATGCAACGTTTAAATTCTAATAATCCATATTTGAATAAAAATGTGCGTTTAGCAAATGGTGCCGTTGGGTATGTAACAAATCAAGGAGAATATAAATGGTATTCTAGTCCTGAACTAATGAAAAGCAGTGCTGGGAAAAATGGTTGTCCTGCAGCTGCAACCATAGTTCAAGTAAGTGTGTCATCTGATAATTACAATAATCCGGGTTCTTTTATTCCTACAACTCCTCCTTTATTAGTTGGAAGTGCTATGACAGCTGAACAGGCATGTGGAAATGAAGGAACTAATGTTTACGTTAATACTCTTTTAATGGATCCTATGACATCTTATGTGGGTTGCTATGGAGATAAAGAAGATCGTGCAATGGGATCTCCATTAGCATCTGGACAAAATATATACAACTACGATACCTGCAGAACAGCAGCTATTGAATCCGGTAATCGCTATTTTGCTGTACAGAATTTTCAAACAGATTCACAACTTGGTCAGTGCGTTGTTTCAAATGATTTAACATCTGCAGAAAAATATGGGTCTGGAAATAATATTCAAATGACTTCTTTATGGGCATCAAATACTACTAATGGAAGTGTAGCTACTTTAAAAAATACAGGGCAACTAGTAGTTGTAAGCACAGAAGGTAATACTACTTTTTCTTCCCCCAATGCTCCAGTTGACTGTGCAAATGGGGGAAATATAACTCTTTTAAATGCTACATGGGGCGATGGTTGTGCAGGTGTATCATCTAATAATGCCATGGATTCATTAAATAAATTAATGGAACAAAATGTAGCAAATCGTTTGAATTATAGTTATGTTGTAGGCTCTGGCATGAATGATCCTTCAGTAGGATGCAAAAAATCATTTAATATTGCTTATCAATGTGGTAATGAAATCAAAACTGGTCATATTGATGGTGAAGCCCAAGGTCAAAATTTTTTATTAGACTGTCGTGCAGAATCCACTGCATGCAATTTCTATTTAATATTGCAAGATGATGGAAATATGTGTATTTACAAGGGAACACCAGAACAAACTGTTGGTGGAGCAGTATGGTGTACAATGACTAATGGACAACAACAACAATCTAATCCAGAATGGACGGCTGCAAAGGGAAAAAAATATCCTGGCAAAAATTATTTGAGTGTGGGAGAAACATTAGCTCCTGGCGAATGGATTGGGTCTTCTAATGGTGCATTGCAGCTTATTATGCAAACTGATGGAAACTTGGTTCTTTATACTTCAAAATCCTCCACCATGTGTAATGCTGGAAAGGATGGAAAGATGTATGGAGCACCTTGGACAAATCCAATTTATGACACAACAGATGTGGGAATAACGGGAAATATGGGAAAATTAGGCTATATAGATGCAGATTCTAATTTAAAAGAATATCCTGCATCTATGATTGGGTTAGATGACACTTATCAAACATTTCCTAACTTTGACTCACCTGGAAATGATTTGTCAAATATGCCAAAAACTAATTCAACAATGGAAACCTGCAAACAAGAGTGTACAAATGCAACTGATTGCCATGGCTTAGTATTTGACACAGCATCAAAGAATTGCTGGTTAAAAGATAAAAATGTATATCCAAATTCAATTAAAACGCCTAGGGAAAATCTAATGCTATTGACAAGAAATCCATCAATTGTTGGTATTGAAAGCTGTAACAAAGATATTAAAAATATTGACTCATTGCAATGGAGTAAATATGTAAACAATGGTTCCAAAATGACACCTAATGAAAAATGTGGATTGGCAATAGAAATTGATAAACTTAAAAAAAAATTAGATGAATTGAAAAATAGATTAGCAGTTCTTGCTGAAAAAATAACAGAAAAAATGGAGGATTTGCAAAAAGAAAACTCAAATATAAATAATAAAATGGTAACTGATCAAAAACAAATGAGTAATAACTTGACAACTTATAAACAAATTAATAATGAGCTTAAAAATTACAAGGTAGTCTCTTACCAAAATATAAATGGTATGTTAAATGATACTGACAAGATTGTATTGCAAGAAAACTATCAGTATATTTTTTGGTCTGTTTTAGCAATTGGATTGGTTATTATAACAATGAATAATGTTAGAGTTAAATAAGTTATTAAATTAAATATAGCTCTATTTTAATTTTATTTATCTTATTATAATCTATATATTAAGATGAATCAATATACATCATGCACAGAACCAACAAATGAAACTGATTGTAATAATGCATATATTAATGCACTTGGTCCAAAACAAGTGAATGCATGTACATGGGATCCCAATACAAGTAAATGTTACACTACTTCAATGGGACCACCAAATCCTGACTATAATAATGGACGCAGCCCAATTAATGATGATAGACCACGAAGCGATTATACACCTATTCCTGGAGATAATGGCGCCAATTATCAAAAAATGAATGAGCGCAGTGAACAAACTTTAACAGATATTCAAAGCTTGCAAGCAATTGAAAAGGAGCTTTATGCTAATTTAGAAAAAAATAATGGAAAGAATGTTTTGACTCCAGAAGAAAAGACACAAATTATAAACAAAATAAATGAAATTTCTCAAATGAGAATAAATTTATATGCCACATTAAAAAATGGTTACTCTTTTTACCAGAAAAATGTAGCTTCTTCTCGCAATACGTTGCAAGAGCAGTCGCAAGCAGTCAACATTGTCGAACAAGAGTTGAATGAATCAAAAAAAAAGTTACAGCTGTTAGAAGATGAAAAATATAACAAGTTGCGCCTTGTTGAGATTAATACATATTATGGAAAAACATATAATGCTCACGCTGCAATTATGAAAATTGTAGTAGCTGTTTGTGTTCCCGTTTTAATTTTAGCGATTCTTTCAAATAATCAAATTATTCCCAGAATTTGGTATGGATTGTTGTCAGCAATTATTATTATTTTTGGCGTGGTTTTAATTGGCTACATATTACTCAATTTATACAACAGAAGCAACACTAATTTTGACGAATATGAATGGAAATTTAATTCATCGGATGTTCAATCAAGTGGAACAACAAACTCTAATAATTCTTCTCCGTGGTCTATACCCGGCGTAACGTGTGTAGGAGAAATGTGCTGCAGTGATGGAATGTATTATGATACTACAGCTGAAAAATGTGAAATTGGTCCCGATCCAAATGCCGGAACAACAACTACAACCACAGATCCTGTAACTGGAATTACCACAACTTCTACAATTCCTTCTACGACTACAAGTGCAAATACTACGACAACCTCGCCAGCAACAGCGCCAACATCTGGACAGGAATCATTTATGAGTGCTATAAATAAAGCAATGAAGGTTTCTTCCCTGGAATCATTTAACAATTATAATTTAACAAACAATGCCTCCTTTTAAAATCTAATGATTGTATAAGAATACAATGAGTACAGAATCCTGTTCACAATTATTAGAAGAACAAAAACAACAAAATGTCCAACTTGAAAAGGTACAAGAACAAATAACTGCACAATTAAGTCAAACACTTGGGACATCTATAAGCGCATTGACGTGCGGTCCCACTTGTCAAAGAGAAAATAAAATTAACGAATTAAGACAAAAGTATTTGGATGCACAAACAAATAAACTTATTGCTCCACAGCAGGTTGTTAATGCAGAGAAAGAATATTATACTTTTGCAGAGGGAACGGCTGCATATGATGTAATACGCACAAAAGAGCTACAAGATCAGGCAAATAAATTGGGCAGTCTTATGCAAGAAAATTTTATTGAAGAAATTTACAATATTGAACTTTTAATTAAAATGTACAATATTATGCTTATTGATGCTGACAATACATTGGAATTATATAATGATTACGAGGCATCTATTGAAGAATTAAATGAAGAAATTACTGGGCAAAAAACAACAGTTGTAACAAATGATAGGAAAACATATTATGAAAGTCAAGAAATTGTAAATTTAAAATTTTGGCAAAAAATTATGTTGTTTATTTACTATTTATTGGTAGTTGTATTTTTTCTAGGAATTTTTCTTGCGAATAGTTCATATGGGTTCTTTAAGAAGTTTGGAATTTTTCTATTGTTGGCATTATATCCATTTTACGCAGGAATTATTGCAAAAGGAATCATGCGAATAATTACCCTTATTACAGATCTATTACCAAAAAATATTTATAAAACTATATAATTTTATTGTTAGTATTGGTATTTGCAAAAATAAAAATAAAAAACATTTGTATGTTATTTATTTTTAATTATGATGTTGAAGCTAATTATCCATTCAACTCATCAATTTCATCTTCTTGGTCTGGATACACAATTGAAATGCCACTCCATCCAGCAGTCTTTGCTTTGCCAAAACGCTTGTCCATATACTCGTTGAGCTCAACCCCCTTTGGCATCTTGCGATTTCCCTGAGAATCTTGAAACCACATCTTGAATTGTTGAAATAGTTCCATCTTCTTGATTTTTCCGCCGTCCCTCTTTACAATCATCTCGCTTACAAACGCGGCAATATGATCCTGAGTTTGACGGTATTTGTTTGATGAAGCGTTTACAATGTCGCAATCCTCTACCTTGCCCTGGGTCTCGAATACACGGTTTACTAACATGCTTGCAAAGACAGGAGCCCATTCTGGAAGCTTGTCCTTGAGACTCTTATCCTTTGTAAACACATACTTGGTATCATCTGTATGAGTCTCGCCATCGTCCACAAACTTTGCCAAGAAATCGCAGATTCGAATGCGTCTCCAAGTACCATCATCATTGCTGCCAACTTCAAACAGAGTATTTGTACAGACAACCAGATTAAATTGAATGTGGAATGTTTCGGCCTCACAATACAATGCACGAGCCTGCATGGTTGCATCACCAGTCAAGTTCTTCATCATACCTTCATTGATCTTTGCGTCTTTAGAAGGCTCTTGCATAATTGCATAGCGAACACCCTTCAATTGCATAATTTCTGAAGAGGTACCCCCTACACCTGGCCTCTTTTCAGTTACAAGTGTCACTGGAACGGTTCCCGCGTATTCCCCCATAGTCATGGTCATCAAGTCTGTCAACATAGATTTACCATTGCTACCACTGCCGCGATAAATGTTAAATGTTTGATTGATATTCTCTCCAATAAGCGTAGATGATAAATGATCCCACATATATCTGTTAAGTTCCTTGATCGGGAAAAGCTTCTCCATGAATGACATGATATCATCTGCAATAGACTTGAATTTTTCATAATCATATGGAATGTAAGGAATGCCAGTAGTTTTTGTAATGTAATCCTGTGGATAACCATCGCGAAACAGTTTGTTTTTCAAATCTACAATTCCATTTGTGAAACAAATGAGGTGCTTGTTCAAGTCCATATTCTTGACAAATTCATTATCATAAAAGATCTCCATGGCCTCTCGCATAATATTATTTTTGTTGTTTGTCGTCTTGAGCTTGACGGAAATCTCTGTGTACTTGTTCACCTTGCGCTTCATGTTTTCTCTCTTTGTGTCATCGTCCACTTCCACCTGCTGCAAACTAGCCGCACACAAATGCATTGAACGCTGATAATAGTTGAACATGTCCTTTGAAATGGCCATGCGCAGACTTTGACCCTTGTCTTGCACCCATCGATGATTCTTAAATACATACCATGTCTTGTTGACAATGCTAGTGCAAATATACTTGTCCTTGAACATTTGATAAAGCACCATACCAAAATCAAACTCTGTTGGAGTTTCCAAAGTAATTTCTATGAAATGATCAATCGTTGTCATACGAACATTCATATAGTCATCATATGCATCTTGTTTGGCCCAATACATAATAGATCGCTTAGTAATGCCCTCTTTATTGTTATTGTAGCGCTTCCAATCATTGTATAGTTGAGGAATAGACGCATAGTCAAAATCAGAAGCCTTACTTCGCAACATAACCCACGAGAGAAACAGCCTATCGTCTGTATGCTTTAAAGCAAATGCGACCTGACGATTTAGCAAATGAGATCCAGGCTCATAATATTTTGGCGGCAAAATTTGCGTATATTGATGAACTTCTTTAACAGCATATTCTGCTGGCTGCAGAGAGTTCATAATTTTTTCTACCGCTTTTTTTAAAATTTCAAGATTTGTAATTTCGTCTAGTGAAATATCGCTTTCGTCTTCATCATCGTCACTGCATGCACTAGAAATCAACTTTACTTTTGTTTTATTGCCACTTTTCTTTGCACGAATTGTTGACTTTTTTCCAAGGAGTTTGCTATATTCATCCACAATCTTTGGATTTATCTCAAACTTTTGAAATTTATTGTATTGCACAGACAATTTTTCAAAGTCCTTGCAAACATCAAATGATTGCGCGCGTTCCTCCTCCATCATAAATTCTCCATCGGTTTCATCGTACGTAATTACGTAATGCTGTGTAAGTTCATATGCCTGATTGCCAGGCTTTCTTGAGCCATACATCTGCCAATTTGTAATACCTTTGCTAATTCCTTCGTCCAATACAGCATCCCATTCATTGATAAGAGGTAGATCGCACGTTTCACCAATCTTAGCAAGGATTCGTTGACGTAACATTGTCTGCATTACATGATCCATTTGAATTCCAATAATCATATGGATACCATCTTTTGTAATATTTTTATCTTGACATCTATTTACATTTGGTTTTTCCATGATAAATACAGGAAATGGTGTGTCTTTTTTGAAAATAAAGAATTCCTTAAGTTCCTCCAAATACAAAAGTGTAATTATATCAACAATGTGCTCTTTTGTGTGCTGACGTGTTTGCACGTCATATTTGTATCTAAAATCAAAATCTACAAATATACCTCCACATTTTCCATCAGTTCCATCCAGCTGCTTTTCTGTCAAATACTCCATTTTTCTGTTAGTGAATACGTGCTGACAATACAAGCTGTAAAACGCTGTAAGTTCTTCTGGTGGAATATTGTAAGCTCCACCAAATATGTTCAATGTTTTGTCACCAATTCTCGTGTGAGTTGTTGCCACGGTTCTGTCATTCTCTTTTTCCTTATCTTTATCTTTTTGCCCCTTTGAATTATGCTTTATTAAGAAATCTTGTAGGTCTTTATATTGACACGATGATGACATCATTTGTTGTTATTATAATATACAAAGATATTTCTATTTCATTTTTTTTATTTTAGTTAATTTTGAAATTAACTAATAATCAAAACCTAGTTAAAAACGTCTTATCATATTAAATAGGAATGGAAAAAAGTAGAGCATCTGCAACAACTTTTATTTCAAAAGAGTCTATTGCACGTTTATTGGGAGATGTTAGACAAATTATGAAGAACCCGTTAACTGACAACGGAATCTACTATATTCACGATGATACAGACATGTTAAAGGGATATGCGCTTATTATTGGACCAGATGACACACCATATTTTGCTGGAAACTATTTTTTTGAGTTTCAATTTCCAGCAGACTATCCTTTTAGTCCTCCAAAAGTGATTTATAAAACAAATGACGGAGTTGTAAGATTTAATCCAAATCTTTACGTGAACGGAAAAGTTTGCATTTCTGTTTTGAATACATGGAGGGGAGAACAGTGGACATCTTGTCAAAATATTTCAACAATTTTGCTTACATTGTGTACACTCTTGTGCAATAATCCTTTATTGAATGAGCCTGGTATTACAAAAACGCATACAGATTATAATTCATATACAAGGATAATAGAGTTTGCAAATATGGATGTAGCAGTATGTGATATGGTAAATAAAAAAATTGGAATTTATCCAGAAGGATTTGAAATATTTTATCCATATGTAAAGGAGAACTTTGAAAAAAATGGAAATAAAATTTTAAACTTTTTGAAAAAGATGGAAAAAAATGATATAGTTATTTTAGAGTCAACAATCTATAGATTTAAAAAATCAATAGATTACAAAAAGGTAATACAAAAGTTTAAGGAGGCGAGTCTTGTATGTGGCGTTAATTTTAATGAAGAATCTCAAACTGGATCCAATGCAATAGAAAAAAAATTCAATGCTGTGTATAAAGCAAGTAGTTGATTTAAGTATAGTTTTATTTTAAATTAAAACAAAAATTGAAACATAAATAGTATTATTTACTATATATATATATCAAGAATGCACTTTTGCAGTAAATGCGAAAACATGTATTATATCCGCATTGATGCGGAAAATACAAATAAACTTATATATTATTGCAGAAACTGTGGAAATGAAGAGAGTTTAATGGGAGAAGAAAATGCATGTGTAATTAAAACTCAGTTAAAGAAGGGGCAGCAAAATTTTACACACATTATAAATAAGTATACAAAGCTGGATCCTACTTTGCCGCGCATTAATCGCATCTTGTGTCCAAATGCGGAGTGCTCCACTAATACTGAATCTGTCCCTAGAGAAATTATTTATATTAGATATGATGAGGTAAATATGAAATATGTTTATTTGTGCTCTACATGTGATACTGTTTGGAAGACAGAAGATCAAAAGTAAAGATTATGCTAATAAATTTAACTAATAATATTTTTTTCACCTCGTAGAATAATATTTTTAGAGACATTTTTGGGTTGTAAAAAATTTGTCATTATATTGTCAAATTTTTCCCAATTACAATATTCTCCACATGTAAACAGATCTACAAACAAGGATTTGTATTCTGGATATGTATGAACTGAACAATGACTTTCGGATAAAAGATATGCAATTGTAAACCCATTGTTATTAAAAACATGTTCTGTTGAATTTAAAACTGTAGCACCACATTCTTTTATAGCCAATTCAAGGTTTATTTTTAAATTTGTAATATTATTTATGGAATTATTGCTACAGTCTAAATAACTTGCAATATAATGTTTACCCACAAAATCATAAGACATATATTTATAATGAGAAAAGAATGAATAATTTAATTTATTTTTTAAATAAAAATAAAATTGAAAAACAAATTAAATCTATCTACAGATAATATACAAGTAAAATAATGAGTAGTTATCATGAAGACGATGACTTTGAAATTGTAAATAGTGAACCGGAGGAAGAGGAGGAGGAGGAGGAGGAAGAGGAGGAGGAAGAGGAGGAGGAAGAGGAGGAGACCCCTGACTCCGATGGAGAAGAAGTAGAAATAAAAGATGCCGATGAAGATGTTGACTTAGATCAAGAGGAAGAAGTTGAGGCAGAGGAGGAGGATGGAGATGAAGATGAAGATGAAAATGAAGATGAAGATGAAGTAGAGACTGAGGAGCAGCAGGTTCTTAAAAAGAAACAAAATATTGTCTTATCGCGTCCTCCACCTGTAGATGATGATGATGATGAGGAGGACGAGGATGTAGATGAAAACTATTTGCAAAAATTTAACACTGAAATTAATAGAAATTATATTATGAACTTTCATCCTGAAACAACTATCCAGAATTATGAGGAAATTGAAGCTCTTACCGTAGTTATTCGCAATAAAAATAATCAAGTGATTGATGATCTCCACAGAACGTGTCCATATTTGACAAAATATGAGTATGCTCGCGTCTTAGGACAACGAGCTAAGCAGATCAACTCTGGTGCGCAGCCTTTTGTAAGAGTTCCTGAGAACATTATTGA
>Ga0114959_10000119_pt1 | contig 73453 bp, 63 predicted proteins | sample C_130625_EF_Meta_FD_87317 | JGI IMG/M metagenome (GOLD analysis project Ga0114959, IMG submission 87317) | Freshwater microbial communities from Lake Croche, Canada to study carbon cycling - C_130625_EF_MetaG | ecosystem: Environmental > Aquatic > Freshwater > Lake | place: Lake Croche, Canada...
GTGAAGATTGATATCGGGTCGGTGATCACGGTCGCCCACGATGCGGGCCAGAAGGTGAAGGTGATTTTTGAGAATGCCTACCTAAACGACGCGCAGAAGATTCAGTTGTGCGAAATCTGCGGAGAGTTGGAGGCGGATTGGGTGAAGACCAGCACCGGTTATGCACCCAGCGGCGCGACGATTGAAGACTTGAAGCTGATGCGGGCTCACTCGCCAGCCTCGGTCCAGGTTAAGGCGGCGGGTGGCGTGCGAACTTTAGATACTTTACTGGAAGTTCGCGCGCTCGGAGTTACCCGGTGCGGGGCGAGCGCGACGGCCGTAATGCTGGACGAGGCCCGGGTGCGGTTGGGCTTGCCGCCGATTGACGTCGCGAAGACCTTCGTCGCTGGCTACTGATCGTCCCCGCTACATTTACAGGTCGGCCATGGTTTTGGACCACTCGGGCTTTTCGCTGACGCCCTTGGGCAGTACGACCCGAGACCGGAAGGCCGACGGAGTCTTGGTGAGGCTGATCATGCGTCCGCCACGCTCCCAGTCGCCGTAGCCCGACCATCCCGTCACACGCCCATAGACCAGCTTGATTCCCTGCAGATCGCCGATGTAGTCGTTTACGTGATCGTGGCCGCAGAACACGCCCTTCACTCGGCCCGAAGCGCGGTAAGCCTCAAAGACTTCACCCTTGTCGACCCCGCTCGCGACGCCTTCGCCCTGACGACCGATTGCCTTTTTCTCGTCGAAAACGGTCTTGTACTGGATCATCGGGATGTGCTGCATGACCAAGATGGGCTGGTTGTGCCCAAGGGACCGATCCGCCTCCATCTGCTCGGCAAACCACGCCATTTGGCCCGGAGAAACGACTTCGGGCACCGAAACGCCGCCGGTGTTGAACCCGAAAAGGCTGGCAACGGGCTTTCGGTTGGACGCCTTGATATCGATGCGGAAGCAGTACTCGCGGGCCGACGCGCCACCCTCGGTGAAGGAACGGAAGCCGGTAGCGTGGTTCTGGAATCGGGCGTAGTACTCGTCCAGGGTCAGGTTGCGGGGGGCGTTGTCGGGCTGATCGTGATTACCAAAGACCACGCTCCAGGGCGTGCCCAGACTGTTCATGAATCCGATGGCGGAGTGGTCCACGTACTCGGTGTCGTTATTGATGAAGTCACCGGTGTGGAACACGAGGTCCGGCGTGTTTTCATCGACCAACGCGCAGATGAGTTTTCGCGTCACGGGATCGGCGGCGACGTACTCGGGATTCGGCTTGCCGAAGTGGGTATCGCTGATTTGGAGGATGCGCACCTTCTCTGGTTCGGGCAGGATCAGTTCAAATCGATCGGTGGCAGTGCGGACGACTTGAGCTCTTGCGCGGGGAGATCGAGAAAAGGCCAGGGTGGGAAAGGCAATAGAGGAAACTGCGGCGGTGCCAGCGACCAAGAACTCGCGTCGATTCACGCTGGGAATCATGCTCTCGACGCATTAACGGGTCGTTAAACTTGCGGTGGTTGGCGCACCGAACCGGAGCGCGTGGCTTTAGCCCGCATTCGGGTCGGAAGGCTTCAGCCTTCCGACCCGGGGGCCGGAATACCGGACGCCGACAAGAGTGTCGGCTCTCCCAGGGGGCTAGGGCTGTAATTGGGAGCGCGTGGCTTTAGCCCGCGTTTGGAACGGAAGGCTTTAGCCTTTCGACCCGGGGACCGGGTTGACGGACGCCGACAAGAGTGTCGGCGCTCCCAGACGGCTAGGGCTTTAATTGGGAGCGCGTGGCTTTAGCCCGCATTTGGAACGGGAGGCTTTAGCCTTCCGACCCGGGGACCGGGTTGACGGACGCCGACAAGAGTGTCGGCGCTCCCAGGGGGAAATGTTGGCGTCGATTGAAGCGGTGTCTCGGGGATTGACGTTAGAATACGGCGTATGTCGATTGACCCCAGTGTGATTGCGGCGCTGCGAGCGGCCTTGGTGGCCGATCCCGAGAACATTGGGATGCGATTGCACGTGGGGCAATTGTTACTCACGGCCAACCAGGCGGCGGAGGCGCTGGCTGAGGCGACCGAAGTGCTCAACCGGCAGCCGACCCACGCCGAGGGGCTGAAATTGGCGGAGCAGGCCGCCGAGGCGGTCGGGGATGTGATTCGCGCCAGTGGTTACCGTCGGTTGCGGGAAGCGTTGGGGATGGCGAGTGCGCAAAACCTAATCGAGTCGTCGCTGGGATCTGTTCCCGAACCGCCGAGCAAGGCGGAGCCCATGCGAATGACCCACCGGGGCGGTGACGAAGAGGAGCCGGAGGAGGAGGAAGGGGACATCGCCGGACTCAGGGCGGTTACCAGTGACATCACGCTGAGCCAAGTGGCGGGCATGAAGGACGTGAAGCAACGGCTGGAAATGGCGTTTTTGGCCCCGATGCGGAACCCCGACTTGCGGAAACTCTATAAGAAATCTCTGAAGGGCGGATTGCTCCTTTACGGACCGCCGGGGTGCGGGAAGACGTTTTTGGCACGGGCGATCGCGGGGGAGTTGGGCTCAAAGTTCCTGAGTATTGGGCTGACCGACGTGGTGGATATGTACATCGGCGAGTCGGAGAAGAACTTGCACCGGGTGTTTGAACTGGCCCGACGAAACAAGCCGTGCGTGCTGTTTATCGACGAAATTGACGCCCTGGGCCGCAAGCGGAGCCTGATGCGGAATAGTGGCGAGCGGAACGTGGTCAATCAGCTTCTGAGTGAAATGGACGGCGTGGAGGCGGATAACGAGGGCGTCTACGTGCTGGGGGCGACGAACCATCCTTGGGATGTGGATTCGGCGTTGCGGCGGCCGGGGCGCTTCGACCGGACCGTGCTGGTGTTGCCGCCCGATGCGCCGGCGCGGGCGCAAATTCTGGAAGGCGCCATGGAGGATCGGCCGGTGAACAAGCTGGATTACCAAAAGTTGGCGGATCAAGCGGAAGACTTCAGTGGGGCAGACTTGGTGCACTGGGCGGAGGCGGCGAGCGAGCAGGCAATGGCGGATTCAATACGGACCGGCACGGTGCGCAGTGTGGACATGGGCGACTTTAAGCAGGCGAAGAAGGACGTGAAGCCGAGCACGCGACCCTGGTTTGAGACGGCCAAGAACTTTGCCGTATATGCCAACGAGGGCGGTACTTACGACGACTTGATTGCCTATTTGAAGTCGCGGCGGTGGATGTAGGTGGACCCGCAGGAGGCGCTGGTTCGGGCGAGGGCTTACCGGTCGGCGGGCCGGCCGCGAGAGGCGCTGAATGAGATTCGGCGGGCGCTGGCGAGTGACCCGGAGGATCCCTATCTGCTTTTGTACGCCGCGATCTGCGCGTCGGATTTGGACGAGTACGTGGACGCCCTGGGTTATGCCCAGAGCCTGATTGGGGTTGCGCCGGATTGGGCGGCGGGGCATCACCAGCTGGGGGTGATCTACCTGCAATTGAAGCGCCCGAAGGAGGCCGAGGCGTCGATTCGGCAGTCGATTGAGCTGGATCCCGAGTCGGACGATGCCTGGGCGGCATTGGCGATAGTGCTGATTCAGCGGCGAAAGCAGAAGGAGTCTCTGGAGGCGGCGGAAACGGCGCTTTCAATCGATGCGGACAACTCGACGGCCTTGAATGCACGGGCGCAGGCACTGGGATTGCTGGGTCGGACCGGGGAGGCAATGGACGCGGCGAAGATGGCGGCGCGGCAGTTGCCCGACGATACCGATACGCATCAGGTGTTGGGGTGGGCGGCGTTGCGGGCGGGGCGAGTGGATGAGGCTATGGCTTCTTTCACCGAAGCCTTGCGGCTGGATCCGACGGATGGAGACGCCCGGGAAGGATTGCTGGAGGCGCTGCGCGGTCGGTTTTGGCCTTACCGATTGCTGCTGGGCTACTACTTTTGGATCAGTCGGTTTGGCACGCAGATGCGGTGGACGATCATCATTGCGATCACCTTGCTGCCGCGGGCGTTGCGATGGCTTTCGACGCAGAACCCGGCTTGGCGACCGGTTTTGATCCCGGTGGCGGCGGTGGTGGTTTTGTTCATCTGGAGTCAGTGGTTTTTGGCCCCGCTGATCAACGTTTCCCTGATGTTTCACCGCTTGGGGCGGTATGCGCTGACGCGGGGGCAGACGGCGAATGCGTTGTGCATTTTGGTTCTGCTGGCGTCTACTTTCGTGTTGGTGATGACGGTTTTGGCGACCGGGAAGCCTTTGGACGGGGCGGGCGCAGTGGCGGGAATGGGCGTGCTGACGCTGTTCTGTTTGGGCGGGATTGGATCGTATTCGAAGTCGGAGCGGCTACTAAAGTGGGGTTCAGTGGCGGTACTGGTGGCGTTTGGGCTGATTCAGATTGTGGTGTTCGTGGGAGCGATGAAGGGGATTTCGTAGTTCGGGGGCTGCGGGCTGATTGTTGTGCTTTTGGCGCGCGATAAATGCGGTGACCAGGATGGTCCCACCACGGGACAGGTTCCCAAAGTTTGGGTAGCGGAAAGTCGTTTTTGATAAGCTGGCGGAAGCGAATTTGGGAAGGAAGTTGTGGTGGAGGCGCTAATCTAGCAACGTGGAATCACCGATGGCAGACCCGGTGCCGCCTACGCGGTTACGCAAGTGGCTTGAGTGGCTGGGTTGCTTTGCGTTTGTCTTGATTCCTTGTTGCGGCGGTTGGTCGCTGGTTGGCTACTGGGTTTTCTCAGGCATTTGTGCCAATGAGGTTCGACGGACAGTGCTCTCGCCGGATGGCAAGTTAAAGGCGGTGGCATTTCGAAGGGATTGCGGGGCAACGACAGCCTATTCCTACCAACTTTCCGTCATCCCGGCTGGGCAGGATTTACCAAATTGGGGGTGGAACGTTTATTCCGGGGACGCGGCGGAGAACGGGAAGTTTCACTGGAGTGGACTGCGGACGCTGGTGGTCGAGACGAACGACCCAGGAAAGTTGTTCGTTTGGGCACTGGATGTTCAGACCGGCTGGTTTCAGCACGAGACGGTTCGGGTGGAGTACCGCCGATGAAATTCACACTGTACTTTGTTTCGATAGCGGTTATCGGTTACGGGTATTGGAACCGATGGTTTGTGATTCCGGACCCACCGCGATGGATTGATATCTTCTCGACTGGCTTTGCGATGGGAGTATCGGCATTCGCCCCCATTGGGATCGCGTGCTATTGGGTATTGCGGGGTTTCGCCAAGGAGCAATCGACACGGCCAGAAGAGCAGGCGCTATTTCTGTTCATGGTGGGCGTGGGGATGGGGGTCGGCTGGTTCCTGACGGCCTTTTTTCCAGTTCAGGCGCAGTGGATTGAGAATGTATTCTCGTTCTTGGGTTACCTGGCCGTTGGTCTGTTAGGTTATTCCAGCATCAAGCTGATCATTGGGCTCTTTCAATTGGCATTGGGGAAACGACGCGAGACAGTTGACGCCAATTCTAGTTAAGAGCGGGACGTTTCAGAGATGAGATCGTAGTCGATTCTGTGCGGATGATTCGTCGGTTGGTCTTAACCGGGGCTGCGCCGCAGTGGACTGCGGCGGTCCTTTGTAGATCGTGGACTTCTCTTTCCGGACGCCGACAAGAGTGTCGGCGCTCCCAGGGGACATCGCGTGGGACGGAGCGCGGGCTTCAGCCCGCATTGGGAACGGGAGGCTTTAGCCTTCCGGAGCGCTGAACTCATGCGGGCGAACCATTTCCGCCCACATCGAATAGGCAGTCGAGTGCGGATACCAGCTTGGATGGGCCGCAAGTTTTGCTTTTACCTGGTTCCAGTGGACGTACTTCACGCATCGGGCAAGGTGCCCTGAACTCCGGATTAGTCGGTCGAAGTAGTCGGCCTGCCAGAGCGGGCCGGTTCGGCCCAGTATTTGGTTGATCTCACGCGAAGTGGCGCCCTTTATCTGTCTGACAAAGCTACTTATCTCGATACCGTCTCGCAATGTGACCACCAGGTGGACGTGGTTCGGCATCACGACCGCGGCGTGGATTTCGTACTGTTCGCCATGACGGCGGAAGATGGCCTCCATCACTCGGTGGGCTAACTCGGATCGGCGGAGGTAGGCGTTGCCCCCGTGCTGATCCAGCTGTTTTTCGGCTTCTCGCCAAATTTGACGGGCGGATTCGTCGCCACTATACATTTGTCGCCAGACTTCCCAGAGGGCAGGATCGATTGCGTCGTGGAGTCGCCAGGTGAGGAATTGGGTCGCGCCGGGAATTTCCAGGTGGGGTACGTATCCCCGTGATTTCCAAACCTCCGTCATGGGACTATTGTACAAAAGGATGTCGTTTTTTGTAAGGGGGGATTGGGGCTGAAGCTCCTTACACAGATGCGGGCTGTGAAGCCCGCGCTCCGGTGGGTGAGCGTGTAGGTCGGGGCTGAAGCCCCTGGGACAGATGCGGGCTGAAGCCCGCGCTCCGTATGGTGGGCGTGTAGGTCGGGGCTAAAGCCCCTTGACTAATGCGGGCTGAAGCCCGCGCTCCGGTGGGTGAGCGCGCTGGTCGGGGCTGAAGCCCCTTGGACTCATGCGGGCTGAAGCCCGCGCTCCTTTCGGTGATTCCTTTGGTGGCGGCGATTTGCATGGCTTGAGCGAAGCGGTCGATTTCCTCTACCGTGGAATAGACATTGGGGGTGACGCGGATGCCGTCGATGAAATCGTTACTGATGGTGGTGACGAAGACGGCGTGTTTGGCTTGAAGCCAGGCGGCGAGGTCCCCGGATTTGATGCCCTGGATGCCGACGGTGGTGATGGCGCAGGAGAAGCGCGGGTCTAGGTTGGTGTAGAAGCGGACGTTTTTGAGGTCTTGAAGGCGGTCGGTCCAGCGTTTTCTGAGGTAGCGGAAGCGGGCTTCTTTGCGCTTGAGGCCAATCATTTCGTGGAAGGTGATGGCTTCGCCGATGGCGTTGTGATTGGCGGCGGGGTGGGTGCCGATTTCTTCGAACTTACGAATGTCCGCGGATTGGGCGGCGCCAGAAGCCATGAGGGACCAGACATCTTTGATTCGGTCTTTCTTCACGTACAACATGCCGGTGCCGACGGGGGCCATGAGCCACTTGTGCAGGGAGTTTCCGTAGAAATCGCAACCCAGGTCGCTCTGGTCGTGATCGTACTGAACGAAGGCGTGGGCACTGTCGACCACCACGGGAATACCGAGCTTGCGGGCGGCATCTGTGATGGTTTTGACGGGGAAGATTTGCCCGTTCATAAACGAGATTTGGGAGACCAGGATAAGTTTGGTGCGCGGCGTAACGGCGGCCAGGATGGGGGTGGAGAGATCTTCCATCCGGCGCGGCACGGGTGGGACGGTGACCTGGACCATTTTGATGCCGTCACGGCGTTCGCGCTGCTGAAGTGTGGTGACCATGCGCGGGTAGTCCATGAGGGTGGTGATCACCTCGTCGCCGGGTTTGAGGTCGAACCCAAAGAGCAGGGTTTCCAGCGATTCGCTGGCGTTGCGGGTGATGGCGACTTCCTCAGCGTCGACCCCGAATACGCGGGCAAGTCGGGTGCGGACCGATTCAATTTCCGGCTCCAGAATGCGCCACATGTAGTTGCTAGGGGCCTGGTTGGCGAAGGCGATTTGCCGACGCAGGGTGTCTTGCACGATGCGCGGACTGGGACTGCAACCGCCGTTATTGAAGTTGGCGAGGTTCCGGTCGAGGTCGAATGCCTGCTGGATTTGGCTCCAAAAGTCTTCATCGTCGGCGGAGAAATCGGGGCGGTCGGTGAGGTTGGTGACGAGACGCTCGACTAGGTCGAGCGTCTCGTTGCGAAAGGCGACGGTCGCAAACCCGGTAGCCAGCATTTCGCGGCGGGAAACCATAGGCCATTATAACGCGACCTTCCCGCTACGGCTTCGCGGGAGGATCGTGGCGGACGTTGGGGTCCACGGCCCGTTCGGCGGCGATGGTCTTGGCGAGTTCGTCGGCTTCGTCCGTCCGACCGTTTTCCCGGAGCAGCTTTTCGGCTGGCTTAAGGCTGCGGTAGGCGATGGAGCGGAAGAACTTGCGCAGTCGGGTGTAGGCCAGCTTGTAGTGCTCGACCGCAAGATCGATTTTGCCTTCGGCGGCAAGAGGCTTGGCGGGGGCGGCGGCCATCGGTTCCACCGCAAACGAGAGGGCATCATCGAGCATAAGATCGACGTGGTAATCGGGCCAATTGGGGCACGGTTTGGCGGTGATGGAGACAGCGTCGCCTAGGTTGTTTCCGGTCGGAATTTGACCGTTATCCCGGCGGGGGCCGATCGTGACCCGGAACTCGGGCCGGTCGGGTTGGCCCTCGATGGGAACGAAGATGGTGACTTTTAGGTCGCCGCAGCGGACTTGGGTGGCCGTGTCACCACGGGTGCCGCCGGGACGGAATTCGGTGGCGAAGATGTACCGGGTGCCGTCGGCAGCCACGACGGCGTTTGGCATCTCAGTGCCACTCGAGAGCAGGAAAAGCGCGCCCTCCTCGTTCATCTGGGCATCGACGATTTCGCCGCGGCCGTTGCCGGCAAGGGGATTGGCTCGCCACTCGGCGACCCGTTCTTTTTGGACCTTCTCTAGGTCAATCACGGGCGGATAGGGCGGTTGGAATGTATCGGCGGGGATGGGGATGTTGAATTCATATTCGCGGCGTTCTACGCTCGGCTCGCGATCAGTGATCTCGGTCCTAACTTCGCTCCGAATGGGCAAGTTGGTGTCCGAGTCGACTACGATCGTGGCACGCGAATTTACAGCGCCCACTTCCCACTGGTTCTGCGGACGTTCTTTGTAAAAGATCAACTGATACGTTTGGCGTCCGTTCTCAAGGGGGCCATCGATACGGGTAAGTTTTCGCTCGGGTCCCATGGGGCCAGTATCGGTTTCGGCGATGACGTAATCCAGCGCGGTTTGGCTGGGGAACCACTCGACGACACGCGGTTCGACGGTAGTTACTTTCCGTGCGATATCAACTGTGTACTGACGGTGTTCGTCGATGATCCAAGCCTTATGGAGTGGCGTGCCAAGAAAGCCCTCCGTACGCCAGGTTCCGTCTTGCGTGTATGTGTAGCCAAAAAGGCGGGACTTGCCTCCGCGCTGAAGATAGATAGTGGTCCGCATGGACCGCACGTCGGTGAGGGCATTTTTCATGGCCTGAAGGGCGCGAGCCTCGGCGCTGGGGGTGGTGATGACTATGGTGGCGGCGACGACGGCCACGGGAATGCCGACCATGGCAATTCTCAGCCAAGGAGACGGATGGCTTTTTCGGGCGGGGTTTGGCCGGAAGGGCGGCAGGTTGGATCCGTACTCCTGAATGAGCTTTTCTACTTTGTTTTCTTGCATGAACGTTAGGGTTCCTCGTTAAACCAGGGTTGGGCGGCGGCGGCGAAGGCGTCGCGGGCGCGTTGGAGGAGGCTATTGATGGCGACCGGGGTTCGACCCATGATGTGGGCGATCTCGGCGGCGGAGAATTGGTGGAAGTATTTGAGGGCCAGCACTTCGCGCTGGTCGTCGGGGAGTTGGGTGAGGGTGCGGCTCACCATCAGTTGTTGGTCAGGGTCGGGACGCGAGGTTTCTTTGGGGCGGGATATTTCCACACGCCACTTTCGTCTTCGGTATTGGTCGGCGACTTTTCGGCGGCAGATACCGATGGCGTAGCGGCGTCGATCCTCGGCGGCTAGGAACGGGGAGGGGTGGGCGGTGATGGCTTGCCAGGTTTCCATGGCGGCATCCTCGGCGTCTTCGACATTGCCCAGTCGGAACTGGGCGTAGCGTTGAACGTCGGTGAGGACCGCCACCATCGCGGCGTCAAGTTCGATTTCTGGAGCCGCAGCCCAGGGGCTCGTTCTTTCCCGTAGCCAGTTGCCGATTGCCATCTGTAGTAGAGTTCGTCCGTAGTCCCGATTTTTCATCGGTCGCATCTTCACCGGTCTCGAAATGTTAAGAAGTTCTCTACGTTAAGAATATTTAACACGAAGACAATCTTTTCTTAACGTTCGAGCGAGAGACTGGGGAGTCCTTGGAAGGGGGCGCTAACCATGCGAAAAGCATTTACCCTAATTGAACTCCTAGTAGTCATCGCGATCATCGCGATTCTCGCCGCAATTTTATTCCCAGTTTTCGCCCAGGCGAAGCTTGCCGCCAAGAAGATCTCTTCGCTTTCCAATGTGAAGCAGTTGGGAACTTCCATGCACCTCTACGTTGGCGACAACGATGACGTAACTCCTTCGATCTTCGGCACCAACAACCCGGCCATGTGCGTTCCGGCCAACAAGATCGTTGAAGGCTGCAGCGTTGAGTGGTGGATGCCTCTTTTCCCCTACTTCAAGAGCATCGACCTGATCTACTCTTCCGAGCGCAATGACGCCGACAACCACTCGGTTCGAACTGGTGTGTACGGTGCCAAGAAGCTCTCGGCCTACGGATACAACTGGGGCCCCTTCGGATGGCGAGGCGGCGGACTGTTGGAGAAGCAGGTTGTTTACCCCCGACCAAGCGGTGGCAACGGCAACATCAATGCTGGAAAATCCATGACCAGTATCGCTGAGCCAGCCGGAACGTTCGCGTTCGGCGACACTTACGACACGCCTCGTGCAACGATTGGCATCGGCTTCGCTGGTGACACTTACAACGGCCTGTCCAATTCCGGCCTTCGCTATGGTGGAACGTTCAACTACGCGTTTGCCGACGGTCACGCCAAGGCGATCAAGGTTAAGGGTGGAATTCTTCCTGGCGCATTCAACAACCGCTACATCGTGGTTGCCGATGCACTTGGCCTCGGTCGAACTGCCTACTGTGCCGACCCCGATGCGGTTCTGCAGGACGAGGACGGTACAACTTCACAGTTGAACACAACTCCCGAACCGCCGGCAATGAAGTGCGGCGATATCGCTCGATGGGTTGTCGAAACGATCACTACGCCGTGCCCCGACTCCCCGTCGGCTGCTTGCTACTTCACGAAGTAATTCGTTCTGTCCTTGGGAAGCCTTCGGGCTTCCCATCTTTTTTTATGAAATTTGTAAAACTAGCAATCCTCGCCACTGCGCTTCTTTCCTCGGTCATCGGGTGTGAACCGGGCCCACAAGAGGCTAATCCTGGTTCAAAGAAGGCCGCCACGATGGGTTCTGCCGAAGCGCAGTCAACCGGCACGGTCCTCCAGCGAGACGAGGCTGGAGACAAATAGCGCCGCTGTCTCCGCAGCGTTACCAATCTGTTAACAATACGGGTGGAAACTTAGGCTGTCTCTAGAGGACAACGCTATGAAAAAAGCATTTACCCTTATTGAATTGCTCGTCGTTATCGCGATCATCGCGATCCTAGCTGCTATCCTTTTCCCGGTTTTCGCTCAGGCGAAGGCAGCGGCAAAAAAGACCACCAATATCAGCAACGGAAAGAACCTCATCACCGCCACGCTGATCTACGCCAGCGATAGCGACGACTTCTTCCCGACCATCGGCGATAACAACTACTACGGTGGCGACCCGATTGCTACCACTTACCCCTACGTGAAGAGCATGGCCATCTGGATCGGCGGTCGCCGAGATGCCGGATACTCCAAGCTGACCAACGGCCAGCCGGACTACGACAAGGTGGACTGGGGCTACAACTGGGGCTGGGAAATCCGAGCTGCTGAAGCCATGATCAGTGAAGAGAAGTGCGAAGACGGCGGACCGGTTCAGGGTTGTAATGGTCGCGGTTTCGGTCGCTACAACTCCGGTAAGTCGCAGACTTCGTTCGCTAACCCGTCGCAGCTGTTCGCCTACGGCAACACGTTCGACACTCCTCGCCAGACCATCGGCGGCGTTTCCTGGATGTGGGACAGCATCGACTTCCCCAGCTCCAGCCCGTCGGCTTACAAGAACAGCAACCTGTTCTACTGGGGTAACCGCAACGTAATGGCTTACGCCGACGGCCATGCCGGTACGGTGGCAATGAAGGGCGGCTGCCTTGGCGACTGCACCAACTGGGACAACCGCGTGGCTTCTCCGACGAGCTTTGACGTTCGCGTGAAGGGCTACTGTGCAGATCCGGACGGTACGGTCAATCCGTTCCCCCGACAGGGCTTCCCGCTCGGCAAGGGCTGGAAGTGCAGTGACTTCCTGGCTTATCCGGAAGCGGCTGGCGTGGTATGGTTCTCGGACTAGTGAAGACTACTCAGCACCTCTCAATTCTCGGCGCTACGCTGTTGCTCGCTTTGGCGGGCTGCAGCGGTGGCGAATCGACGCCTCCGGAGACGGAAGCGTCTAAGACGGCGGCAACTTCGGCGGCGGGCAATTGGTCACCGGAGCAGAAGGCAGCGATGAAGAGCGCACTGGCGGGACGAAATGCCCCGGACAATGCGACGACCTTGCCGAACGGCAAGAGCGGCAAGTAATTTAGCTGACCCTTTTTTGGAGCTTTGACCCGTGGGTCAAAGCTCCATTTTTATTCAGGAATCAGCCGGTGATGACGGTTAATCTGCATTTAACCGAAGCAGTCATCTTTCTTAATATGGCGGAGTGAAGCTTGGGACGGAGCTTTCATCCATGAAAAAAGCCTTCACTCTCATTGAGCTTCTTGTTGTCATTGCCATCATTGCCATCTTAGCGGCGATCCTTTTCCCGGTTTTTGCTCAGGCTAAAGCTGCGGCGAAGAAGGCCACCTGTCTTTCTAATGTTCGCCAGCTAAACAACGTTTGGCTGATGTACGCGAACGACTACGACGACCGATGGGTAACCACCGGTAAGCGGTACTCCGCGGAAGACGCCAGCGCGGCGAACGGCGGAAACGTCAACGATTTTTTTAAGATTGCTCAACCTTACGTAAAGAACTGGGACATTTTCTACTGCCCCGAGCGAAACGCGATTGAAGAGGGGAGCAGTAACTCGGCCAACGGTCGGCTGTTCGGCTACGGAATGAACTACGGTCCCTACCACAACCGCGCCGGATACGGACTTTTCCACATTTCGACGAACTACAGCATCGGTGATCAGTGGTACGGTCAGCGCCACTACTTCCCGGGTCGCAATCACTCGGAATTTGTATCGCCGGCCCAGATGTTGGCGTTGATCGATACCGGAGACGACCCACAGTACACCAACTCGCCATACAATATGTGCGAAGCGGGAAGCAACTCGGAAGCCGATTGCGAAGCGCACATTCGTCATGGCGGTCGGTACAACGTGGCGTTCGTGGATGGCCATGCTACCAACTGGCAGATGAAGTCTTATAGTGACGACCCGGCCGGATCGGATTCGCACAGTTGGCTGCTGGAGCCGTCGAATGGCGAGCTGATGCTCTCGGAGTGCTACGATCCGGATGCACGAATTGATGGATCGTTCGATCCGGGATCGGACAGTGACATTGCCGGTTTGGAAGGGGCAATGTCTTGCCGAGATACGGTAGCCAACGCGATTGCAACCCGCGTACCGTTCAAGAAGTGATGAGAATCTTCATCGCGCTACTCTTGGTAGGGGGATTGGTGGCAGCCGGTTGTGAACCAGCCCCGCCGAAACTCACCAAAGAACAGTTCGAGAAAAAACAACAACAGAAGGAAGGGCGCGAAGGCCACCCGTTCTGACGATCCGCTCCCCGGTATACCGGGGAGCATCTATTTTATGAAATTAGTTCCATTTGCCTTGCTGGTCGCGATTGCGGCCGTTTCCTTGATTGCCGCAAATCGCGATCGATTCCCAACGCTGGGTCGTCAGCCCGATGGCCACTTTTGGGTGAGCTCAGGCCAGGAGATTGAACCCGGCACAATTGCGTTTGATGGTCGCCCGGCTGACTTTTCGCTTCACCCTAACCAGGAATTTCTGGCGGTAATGACCAATCGCGAGGTGTTTATTGCGTCGCGAAAGGGCGTGGTCGCACGGACAAATTGCCCACTACCAAGCGGATCTGGGGCAGGATTTCGGGGCATCTTGTGGACGGGAGACCGCCGCGGTACGAACTGGACGCCGGACGGCATGCGCTTTGTGGTGAGTACCGACCAGGGTTACCTGCAGGAGTATCTGTACGAAGATTGGCAGATTCAGGCGAAGGAAAAGATTTGGTTGGTGGACGAAAAGACGCCGAAGCAAGTTTGGCCCGGCGGAATGTGCTTGAATCGGGACCGATCCAAGCTGTACGTGGCGGTGGCGGACTTGAACGAAGTGGCGGAGATTGACCTAGCCACCCACCAGAAAGTGCAATCATTCCCGGTAGAGCGCATTCCTTTTGAAGTGCGGCTGAGTGAGGATGAGAAGACCCTGGTGGTGAGCAACTGGGGTGGGAGAACGCCTAGGACGGGTGATCGGCTGGGCATGACCGGCAGCATGGACATCGTGGTGGACGACCGCGGAACCCCGGCGAGTGGCACCGTGAGTTTGGTGGATCTGGCGACAGGCAAATCCGATTCGATCCCGGTTGGAATTCATCCCAATTCGATCTTGATCGACGGAACGCACGCGTACGTGGCGAACGGGATGAGCGATACGATCTCGGACATCGACCTAGCGCAGCGACAAGTTGCGCGAACGATCCCCATTTTGTTCAAGGGCGAAAAGGTGATTGGCGCGATGCCGAATGCTCTGGCCAAGCAGGGGAACACGCTTTACGTCTGTAACGGGGGCGATAACGCATTGGCAGAGATCGATTTGCCGACCGGAAAGGTGATGGGCTACCGACCGGCGGGCTACTTCCCGTGCTCCCTGGAACTGTCTCGGGACGGAAAGACGGCATTCGTTCTGAACAGCAAAGGGAACGGTTCGGTGGCCAACACGGTGAACGGCAACCCCGGGAATCCGCACGATTTTCAGGGCACGATCTCGGTGATTAACCTGCAGGCAAATTTAGCGAAGGCTTCGGCACGAGTGGCGGAGTTGAATCACTGGAATCGGGATACGAAATCCGACGCCAAGAAGCTGGCAGTCTATAACGGCGCGATCAAGCACGTTCTCTACATCATCAAGGAGAACCAGAATTACGATCCCATTTTTGGCGATATGCCCGAGGGGAACGGCGATCCGAGCCTGTGCATTTTGGGGGAAAAGGTGATGCCGAATCACCGACGATTGGCGCGAGAGTTCACGCTGTTTGACAACGGTTACGTGAGTGGTACGAACAGTGCGGATGGTCACGCTTGGTGCACCCAGGCGATGGCGAATGATTATATGGAGCACGAATACGTCGGATATCGAACCTATCCCGACGATGGGGACTGCGCGATGGCGCTGTCTTCGAGTGGTGCCTTGTGGGATGCGGCGCTTAAGAAAGGCAAATCGCTGCGCGTGTACGGAGAGTACTGCGATGATCGCCTGGCGACTTACGAACCGCGGGAACCGAAGGATTGGTTTGAAGCTTGGGAAGATCGGAAAAGCGGCCGGAACATGTTTAAGTTCCGTACCGATACCCGCATCCCGAGCCTGAAGCCATATATCTGCCGGGATATGCACTACTGGCCGATTATCCAGAGCGATCAGTCTCGGGCCGACGTGTTTTTGCGGGAATACGAGGAGTTCAGTCGAAAGGATGAGGTGCCGAATTTGATGATTCTGACGCTGACGAATGATCACGGGTCGGGACTGGATCCGAACTTTCCCACGGTGGCATCGATGATGGCGGATAACGATTTGGCGCTGGGCCGGGTGGTCGAGGCGGTTTCGAAGAGTCCGCAGTGGAAGGATACAGCGATCTTTGTGATTGAGGACGACGGGCAAGCGTTGCCGGACCACGTGGATGGCCACCGAACGGCATACATGGCGTTTAGCCCGTATATCCGTCGGCATACGGTGGATCACAACCTTTACACCACCGTGGACATGCTGAAATCGATCGAGATGATGCTGGGATTAGAGCCCATGAATCGGTTCGACTGGCTGGCGAGACCCATTACGGCTTCGTTCACCAATAAGCCAGATTTTTCGCCGTATATCCATTGCGCCAACAATCAACCGCTGGACGAGCGGAATCCGAAACCCGCGGATATGACGGCAGAAGGGAAGCATTGGTACGCGGTGAGTAAGAGTTTGGATTGGTCGCACCTCGATGGTCCGGACCCGGACAAACTCAGTCACGTGGCCTGGTTTAGCCTCACCAAGGGGCGACCGTACCCAGAGCAATATGCGCCGGGTAAAGACACCGACTAAATTCCCAAATTGGGTCTGTCCATGCGGCATCGGGATGTATGATGCGGCATGGATTTCGAGTCGGTGTTGTCGGTGCTCCGGGCGGAGTCGGAGAAGCGTCGGCGGCAAACGCGCATCATTCAACGTTGCGTGGCGGGCCTGTTCGTCCTTCAGATCGTTGTATCCATTGTTCTTGCCATTCGCGGGAAATTTGAAATCACTGATCTGGCCACGATCTTGATGCCGTTGATATTGATCGGTGGCATTTCCGCCGGGTTCAGCCCGCAGGCAAAGAACGCGCTGGTGGCGGCTTTGCCGGAGAGCGATCCCCGATTGATCGGTTTTCTGTGCGAGGCGCTGGCGAGCGGGGATGCCGATTTGGTGGCGCTGGCCCGAGAGCGACTGGAAACCTTGTTTACGTTGCCAAACTTAGAGTCGGAGGTGCTGACCGCGCATCAGCAGTCGGCCCTCACCGCCAGTCTGGTGACCGCGCCCGAGAGTTTCCAACTGGCGGCCCTGAATGGATTAGCAAGAATCGGGAATAAAGAGGCGATTTTGACCCTGGAGCAGTATGCGGCGCATAAGTCACCCAAGGTGGCGGAGCAAGCCCTAAAGTTGGTCCCCGACCTTCGGATGCGAGTGGCGAAGGGGATCATTGAGACAGAGTTACTTAGATCGAAACCGACCATGGCAAGTCAGCCAGAAGCACAACCAGAGTCCATTTCGACGAAACCCGACTGACTCAACGGGACGTTTTGCCAGGCGGGAACCAATCCCGGCTGCGTGATCGGTAAGAAGCGTGATGAATTTGCGATTGATTGGCTTGGCGGTCGGTTTTACGGCCGCGGCGCTAGCGGTTTCAGCCGGTGATCTCAGTGCCCCGCTCCCGCGAAAGGGGATGTTGGGAGCGGCGGTCGGGCCGGTGTCGGCGGAGAAGCAGAAGGTCTCGGGCTTGCGAGCGGGCGAAGGTCTGGAAGTCACGCGAACGGTGCCGGGAGGTTCGGCGGACGCATTAGGTCTCAAGGCGGGGGATATTTTGGTTTCGGTAGGAAAAGAGAAGGTTGGGGAAAAGAAACCGTTGCCGCCCGTGATTTCCAGATACTACGCCAATCAGCCGATAGAGCTTAAAGTGATTCGGGACGGAAAGACCGTCTCTCTCAAGGGCACGCTGAAGGAGCGTCCGCGGCAGACTTCCGACGACTTTACGGTTGAGTACAGCCAAGTGGTCAGTCGGGGCAAGCGGATTCGCGTGATTACGACGCGGCCAAAGGGCGATGGAAAGTTTCCGGCGCTATTCCTCATCGGGGGGATCGGGGCGTATTCCGTGGATGGCAATTTTCCTTCGATCGCCTACGGCAATGTGCTGGAGCCGGTGGCGAAGGCGGGATTTGCGACGGTGCGGATTGATAAGCCCGGGCAAGGGGATTCGGAAGGACCGGCGTATGCGGATTTGAAGTTTGGGGACGAGCAAGATGCCTACTTACAAGCGCTGCGGTACGCCAAGCATCTTCCTTACATCGATCCCAACCGGATTGCGATTTTTGGGCAGAGCATGGGTGGAACGTTTGGGCCGCTGATTGCCGCGCAGGAGCCGGTGGCGGGCTTAGCGGTTCACGGGACCCTGGCGAAATCTTGGGTGGAGTACTGGGTGGAAAATGTGCGTCGGCAAAGCGCGCTGGCGGGAGCATCGCCGGCCGACATTGACGCGGAGCAGAAAAAGCTTTCGGCCCTGAATACCTTTCTGTTTTACGAAAAGATGACGCCCGCCCAGATTGTGCGCCGACACCCGGAAATGAAGGAGTTTGTTGCCTCGCAGACCCCCGATGGAAAGACGATATCGGGAGTGGGCATACCGTTCTTTCAAGAACTCGCCGACCAGAACTTAATGAAGGCATGGAGCGAGGTGAAGGCCCCGGTGCTGGTGTTTTGGGGAGAAAACGATTTCATCTCCACTCGATGGGACCACGAGTACATCGTGGATACGCTGAACCGAAAGAATCCCGGCTCGGCGACACTTCGAGTGTTGGAGCAAAATGACCATGGCTTTTTCCGCACGACTTCGCCACGCGATAGCATGGAGCGATGGGGAAAGGGTTCGCCGCACAATCCGAATATTGAAGAAGCACTGATTGATTGGCTGAAGAAGACGCTTAAGGATTCTTAGCCGGCGCCAATGCGGATTTGTTCTTTGGTTTCACGTGGCTAGACGCAACGTACCGCGACCGATGCTGTTTGCGTTCAATTACACTGGGAAAGACGCGCCTAAGACGTATACGCGAATGCGATGGTTTATTTGTATGTTTTTCCAGACTGATAGTTGGCAAAGGTGAAGCCCTAGGCCGGGCCGACGAAGCGGGGGACACTTAAATCGCAGACATCATAGCGGGTGGGGATGCGAATCTGGCTTGGGCGGACCCACTTGGCATGTCCGTCGTAGAGGGCGTAGTTTCCGCCGCCAAAGTAACGCTCACTGCCAAAATGGCCAATCGGTGCCACATAGCCGGGGAGCCAACCGCCCTCACCAGAATCGCGCACCCACGAGTCCGGCATCTCCAGGAACTCTTGACAGAGAACCCGCAGACCGGCGAAAAGTACGCACGCGGAAGTAGCCACAATGATAGTTCTTGCGGGCTCGGGGGTTGGGGGTAGCGGAGTTTGAAAGCATGAGTTGAGGGCGTATCCGCTGGAATCGCCCGCCAATTGTGGAGGCCCTTGGGTATGACCCGGAGACCGAAGATTGGCAACGCCGTACGGTTGCAAAAACTCTTGCCAAGTAGGATAACCAGGGAGTTGATCAGAATCGGCATCGGCGGCGTAGAGTTTGACGGCGATCCCAATTTGGCGCACATTCGAGAGGCAAGCCGTGGCGTTGGCACGTTCCTCCGCAAGGGCCACTAATGGAGACAGAAAGGCGGCCAGGATCGCGATGATCGTGATCACGACTAGCAGCTCGATTAGCGTAAAGGCCTTAGCTTTTATGGCGTTCCCTCTATCTGAATCCGTACCACGAAAGTAGTGTAGGACAAAATTGCGAGTTTGGAAAGGAATTCTTCAGTAGTCATCCATTTTCATCGTTACCTCGGACGTCGGGACTATTTTCCTCAGTTCCCTACCAATTGACGGCTCCGGTGGGCTAGCAATTGAATCTGGGCGGTAAGGTTGCGGTAAGCATGATGCGCGTTATTACCCGAGCTAAGTCGTTGTGAATATCCGAAAGTATTTTGAGGGCTTGGGGCCCGGGCTGATTTCGGGGGCCGCCGATGATGATCCATCGGGGATCTCGACTTACTCCGTGGTCGGGGCCACTTTTGGCTATTCCCAGTTGTGGACGGTATTTCTCACCTTTCCGCTGATGATCGCGGTGCAATTGATGTGCGCGCGGATGGCGCTGGTGACGGGCGAGGGACTGTCGGGCACCATTGGGCAGTACGCCAATCGTCGTTTGCTGTGGTTTGCGTGTGTCTTACTCATCATCGCGAATACGGTGAATATCGGGGCGGATTTTGCGGGGATGGCGGAGGCGCTGGAGATGGTCACCCACGTGCCGCGATTGATTTGGCTGCCGGTGATTGCCGGCGGGCTCATTGCAACCCTGATTTATAGCAGCTACCGGGCGCTGGCGAGAATTCTGAAGTGGCTCACCCTGGTGCTGTTCTCGTACGTGATCGCGGCATTTTTAGCGCGGCCCGATTGGATGGCGGTTTTGCGCGCGAGCTTCATCCCGCAGATTCAGATGAACGCCAATTACCTATCAGCGTTGGTGGCGATTTTGGGGACGACCATCACGCCCTACATGTTCTTTTGGCAGGCGTCGCAGGAGATTGAAGAGGAGGTTGCTCACGGGCGGGAGTCTTTGGAATCTCGCCGCGGGGCGACGTCGATCGAATTGCGGGATGCGGCTCGGGATGTGGTCTCTGGGATGGCGTGGGCGGGGGTAACCATGTTCTTTATCATCGTGACCACGGCGACGACCTTGCACGTTCCGGGCGGAACAAAGCACCCCATCGAGACCGCGCAGCAGGCGGCCGAAGCGTTGCGACCGCTGGCGGGAGACGCGGCCTATCTGCTCTTTACTTTAGGAATTGTGGGGACGGGGCTGCTGGCGATTCCCGTGTTGGCCGGTTCGGCGGGTTACGCGGTGGCGGAGGCGATGCACTGGCGGGCGTCACTGAACGATAAGCCACGGGTGGGATGGCAGTTTTACTCAATCGTGGTGCTCGCGATTGTGGTGGGGGCGCTCTTCAACTTTTTGCACATCAGCGCGGTGAAAGCGCTGTTTTACGCGGCGATTTTGAACGGCGTGTTGGCGGTACCGCTGGTCGCGATTGTCACGCGCCTAACGAGCGACGAGCGGATCATGGGCGATAGTCGGAACCCGAAGTGGTTGTCGCGGTTGGGATGGGCCACCACGGCGATCATGGGAGTGGCGGCCGTCGCGATGATTGCCAGCGGATTCACCCCGAGTTAGCCCGGTTGAACGGTGTATGATGGCAGCGAAATGAGCGCACAGCCGACGGAGTTTTTGTTGCCAGCGGAGTTGGTTGCGGCGTACCGCCGCGATGGGTTTGTGAAGGTGCCGGGGTTGCTTTCGCGCGACGAGGCCTACCGGTACCGCGAGGCGGCGCTCGTCGCTTCAGAGAAGTTTCCTAAGCTCAGCAGCTACAGTATTTTTGACCAGAACGTGAATATCTGGCGAGTGGACGAGACGATGCGAACGCTCACCTTACTGCCCAAGTTACAGTCGTGGGCGCGGCAGTTGGCGGGGGTCCCGCTGCGGTTGTGGCACGACCAGATTCTCACTAAGCGTCCCCATAACCAGGCGCCGACGGAGTTTCATCAGGATCAGCCGTACTGGCCGCACGCGGAGAGTCGGAATCCGATTTCGGCGTGGATCGCCCTCGGCGACATACCGGTGGAGCGGGGGTGCATGACGTTTATCCCGCAGATGCAGCATCGGGATGATTTGCCAATGCAGAATTTGGGCGACCCGCGGAGTCTGTTTGAGATTTGTCCGGAAATGATTTACGAACCGAGGGTTACGCTCCCGTTACAAGCCGGGGACGTCACGTTTCACCATGGTAGGTGCCCGCACATGGCGAATGCCAATGCAACGGACGAGGCGCGGGTGGCGCACGCGGTCATCATGATGGATGCGGGGACGATATTTAACGGGGTGGGCCACGTGGTGACGGATCCCTTGGGATTGGCGGCCGGGATGCCCCTGGTCGGCGACCTATTCCCTGCGATTTAGCCGGGATATTTCGGAGATAATACGACCGTGCAACTCACCGTCGAGCAGATTCGATTTTTCCACCTGAACGGATTTCTTTCCATCACCACGCCCGTGACCGACGACGCGGAGCTGGCTTGGATGCGAGAGGTTTACGACCGGATGTTCGCCGAACGGGCCGGACGCGACAGCGGTGATCAATTTGACCTCGCCGGATCCGACGAGGAAGGGAAAGAGGCGTCGCTGCCGCAGATTCTGAACCCGGCAAAATACGCTCCAGAGCTGACGGAAGGAAAGTATTTGGGAGTGATCGCGGAGATTGCTAAGCAGTTGTTTGGTCCAGAGGCAGGAGCGGGAATCGCTCACGCCATCTTTAAGCCCGCCGGGATGGGAGCGCCGACGCCATGGCACCAGGATGAGGCGTACTGGGACCCGAGTTATCAGTACCAAAACGCGAGCATTTGGATGCCGCTGCAGGAAGCTTCCATTGAAAACGGCTGCCTTTGGTTTATGCCGGGCAGTCACGAATGGGACGTGACCGAGCACCGTCCGATTGGGGGCGATGTACGGGTTCACGGGTTAGAGATGGTGAATTTGGACTTGGTAAAGGATGCTGTAGCGTGTCCATTGCCCGCCGGAGGAATCACGATTCATCGCAATCGAACGGCACACTACGCCGGGGCGAATACTTCCTCGGTCCCGAGACGAGCGTTGATTTTGGGGACAGGACTGGCGAATCATCCGTACCCGGGCCACCGAAGCTTCCCGTGGAACGAGATTAAGCAGACGGCCCGGGACGAACGGGCGAAAGCGGCGGCCGGTTAGGCGTCGCTGCCGATCCGCTACCTTAGCCGACTCACCGCTCCGGAGCGTTCGGTGCGGACGAATCTCCACCTGGGGATGGCGTTGGCGGTGGTAGCGGGCGCGCTGAATGCGGGGGGCTTTTTGGCGGTGGGTCAGTACACGTCGCACATGACGGGGATTGTTTCGTCGGTGGCCGACAATTTGGCGTTGGCAAAGGGGACGGCAATTTTGGCCGGGCTTGGCTCCCTGGTGGCCTTTGTTTTGGGGGCAGCCACAACCGCCATTTTGGTAAACCGGGCCCGTCGGCACGCATAGGCAAATTTGTACTCCGCGCCCCTGTCGTTGGAAGCGGTGCTACTGCTGATCTTCGGGGCGATCGGCGCGGTGGGCAGTCGGCTGGATATGCCCGGCGGGATGCTGGCGTTCCTCACCGTGGCTTTGCTTTGCTACGTGATGGGTTTGCAAAACGCGCTCATTACGAAGATTTCCAACGCCGAGATTCGAACTACGCACGTGACTGGACTGGTGACCGATGTCGGGATTTCCATCGGGCGGGCGATTTACCAGCGGGGGAACCGGTTTGATCTGGATGAGGCAACGATCCGGGGTCAGCGGCAACGGTTTCGCACTCAGGCGGCTCTGATTGGGTGCTTCTTTGCGGGCGGCGTGGTGGGTGCATTTGGGTTCAAATACGTGGGGTACTCGATGGTGATTCCGCTGGCCGCGGTACTGGCCACGATTGCCTTGGCGCCTCGATTTCGAACGATCGATTGAGAATCTTTCGGAAGGGGTGCGAATTCTCGCTGAAACTTGTAGACTAGCGCGCGATGCTACTCCCCTGGCTCGTGCCGTCGATGTCGCCGGAATCGTCGATCCGCCCTATTCAGCTTACGTGTGAAGCACTCCCGAATCCGATGGGAATTGCGACGGATCAACCCCGTTTCAGTTGGAAGCTGGATGCGGCAAAGCCGGGACGGTTCAACCTTCGTCAATCGGCATTTCGGGTGATTGTGAGCAGTACGGAGGAAGCGGCAAACCGGAACCTGGGTGATCTGTGGGATTCGGGAGCGGTGGCGTCCGACAATACCATCAATGTTCGCTACGCCGGTAAGCCGCTCAGTTCGGGACAGCCAGCGTGGTGGCGGGTGCAAGTTACGGATCAGGACGGCGCGGTTTCGGGATGGAGCCCGGTGGCTCGATGGTCGGTTGGGCTACTGAACGCGAGCGATTGGAAGGCCCAGTGGATTGGGTTTGACAAGCCGTACGCCAGTGCGACGCGGCCAGAATCGCTCGGCTCCGCTTCTTGGATCGCGCCGGCGGGAGCAACGGGGAATATGGCGGTGGGTACCGCCGACTTATTCACGACGGTGTCGGTGGGAGCCGGACTAACCTCCGCGAAGTTTCAGATTACCGGCGATGATGCGGTGGAGCTGCAGGTCAATAGCAAGGTGGCGCTGGCAAGCAACCCGGAGACGGACTCGTGGCGAACCGTGCGCGAGGTGGACGTCGCCAAGCTGCTTATCCAGGGCTCCAATGAGATCCACGCGCGGCTGACGAACACCGGTGACGCGGGTGGATTGATCGGCCGGTTAGTGCTACGGTACGCCGACGGTCACGTCGAGACGGTGGTGACCGATGGCAGTTGGTTCACGCGGAGTGGATCGGGAGTGAAGACCCCGGCGCGGGTGATTGGTGCGTACGGGATTCAGCCGTGGGGGAAGGTGGGTTCTACGGCGCGGCTACTTCCGGCACCGCGCCTGTTAGCCAAGGATTTCTCGGTGGCGAAGCCGATTCGCCGGGCGACGCTCTACGGAAGTGCGCTGGGATTGATCGAGCTGAACCTTAACGGCAAACGGGTGAGCGATGATCTGTTTACGCCGGGTTGGACGGACTACACCAAGCGCGTCTATTCCAGCGCGTACGACGTGACGACCATGCTGAAACAGGGCACCAACGAAATTGGGGCGTTGCTGGGCGATGGCTGGTATTCGGGGTACGTGGGTTACGGGGGGAATCGCGACCACTACGGCAAGAAGACGCGGGCCCTGGTTCAGCTGAATATTGAGTACGCCGATGGCAGCACCGACGTTGTGGCGAGTGACCCAAGCTGGCGGGCAACGACGGGGCCGGTACTGGAAAGCGACTTCTTGATGGGAGAGCGCTACGACGCGCGCCTGGAGAATACGTTCCGTAATTGGGCGGCAGTGGATACCGGCGCAGAAGTGAATCCGGCGGTCGAGCCGTTCCCGGGGCAGCCGGTGCGGCGCTACGCGACCCTAAGAGCCAAGACCGTGACGCCGCGCGGTAAGGATGTTTACATTCTCAATTTCGGTCAGAACCTCGCCGGCTTTGCGCAGTTGAAGGTGCGCGGGAAGGCCGGGCAGACGGTGAAGTTGCGATTTGCGGAGCGATTGAGTCCGAACGGGGACATCTACACCACGAATCTGCGCGGTGCACGAGCGACCGACGAATATACGCTGAGGGGCGAAGGATTGGAGACTTGGGAGCCGAAGTTTACGTTCCACGGTTTCCAGTACGTGGAAGTCAGTGGACTGGGGCACCGACCGAGTGCCGACGAAGTCACCGCGGTGGCGATCAGCAGTGATACGCCGACGGTCGGGAAGATTGAGACGGGCGATTCGATGATCAATCAGTTGGTCAGCAATGCCTGGTGGACGCAGCGGATGAACTTCATCGACATTCCGACCGACTGTCCGCAACGGGACGAGCGATTGGGCTGGACGGGCGATGCGCAAGCCTACGTGCGGACGGCTTCGATGCTGACCGATGTGCATCCGTTCTTTACCAAGTGGCTGGTGTCTTTGGACGACGGTCAACGGGCAGATGGACAGTTCCCGATGGTGGCCCCGGTGAAGGTGGCGGGCGATGACGGCGGTCCGGCGTGGGCCGATGCGGGCGTGATCTGCCCGTGGACGATCTACGACGTGTACGGCGATCAAGAATTGTTGGCGCGACACTATCCGCAGATGAAGAAGTTTGTGGAGTTTTGCCGCAACCGGTCTACGGCAGAACTCTTGCCGCCGGCGCAGTTCCACTGCTTTGGCGACTGGCTGAACATCAATTCGCCGACACCGAACGAAGTCATTTACACCGCCTACTTTGCGGGTTCTTCGCGGATCGTGAGTCGGGCCGCGGCAGCGCTGGGGAACACGGCGGATGCGGCGGCGTACGAAGATCTGTATCAACGAGTCCGGGCGGCGTTCCGCAAGACGTATGTTTCGGATGGCGGAAAGGTAGCCGGAGATTCGCAGTGCGCGTACGTTTTGGCGCTACAGTTTGACCTATTGGATTCGGCGGAAGCGTCGGATGCGGCCAAGCGATTGGTGGCGGACATTGAGAAGCGCGGATGGCACCTGTCGACAGGTTTCGTTGGAACGCGCGACATCATGCACGTCCTCAGCAAGATCGGGCGAAACGACGTGGCGTTCCGATTGCTGCATAACACGACGTTCCCTAGCTGGGGCTTTACCATCAAGAACGGCGCTACCAGCATTTGGGAGCGATGGGACGGATGGACGCCGGAGAAGGGATTCCAGGACGCGGGCATGAACTCGTTTGCGCATTACGCGTTTGGGGCCGTGGTCGGCTGGATCATGGCGCAACCGGCAGGAATCACGAACACCGAAGCCGGGTTTGGTCGCATCAAAGTGGCCCCGCAGATCGATCCGAAGTTGGGATGGTTGAAATCCAGCTACGACAGCGTCCGCGGCAAGATTGTCTCGGAATGGCGCATTAACGGAAAGCAGGTATCGCTGAAGGTTGTGGTGCCGCCAAACGTTCGCGCAGAGATTCACTTGCCGGCGACTGACGTTCGGGCCAGCGGCGGCTTGACGGGGCGAAATGGCGTTTACGAGGTGGGGTCCGGTGAGTACACATTCACCGGCACGCTTCCGGCGAATCTGACGCGGTAATGGAAACGGAATCCGGCGTGTTGCTGCAAGTATCGGGGGTCACCAAATCGTACGGTGGGCCCCCGGCTCTGCGGCAGGTGGACCTGAGCCTGGGTCGCGGAGAGATCCTGGCGGTTTGCGGCGAGAATGGCGCGGGTAAATCCACGCTGAACAAGATCCTTTCCGGCTCGATTACGGCAGATTCCGGGGAAATCCGGATGGACGGCAAGCCGCTCGTGATCAAATCGGCGGCGGATGCGGAGGCGGCAGGGATTGCGATCGTTCACCAGGAATCGGTGGCGTTTCTGTCGCTGAGCGCGACCGATAACCACCAAATCATGCGGGAGCCCACGCGATTGGGCGGACTCTGGTTGGATCGGCCAGAGATGCGACGGCGAGCGGTCGCCTCGCTGGGGTCGGTGGGAGAGGATTTTGATCCCGATTTGCCGCTCGAGTCGCGGAGCGTCGCGCAACGGCAAATGGTGGCGATTGCCCGGGCGGTGGATGCCAAATGTCGGGTTTTGATTCTGGACGAGCCGACGGCTTCGCTTTCGGCGCGCGAGACCGAATCGCTGTTTCGCGTGATCCAAAAAATGCGCGGCGAGGGGGTTTCGATTGTTTACGTTAGCCATCGCCTGGAGGAGATTTTTGCGCTGGCGGACCGGGTGGCGGTCTTGCGCGACGGTCAGTTGGTGGCGACCAAACCGATTGCCGAGACGAGTCCCGAGGACTTGATTCGGCTGATGGTCGGGCGGGATGTCGAGCCTTCGTCGGGTTCTCTGGGCGAGCCGACAGAAGGGGCGGTCGCGCTTCAGGTGAAAGGACTTGGGCGCGGGACGGCGTTTCGTGACGTCAGCTTTTTAGTGCGGCGGGGCGAAATCGTGGCACTTTCGGGATTGGTGGGAGCCGGTCGCTCAGAGGTGGTCCGGGCGATTTTCGGGATCGATCGCTTTGATACCGGAGAAATTCTGGTCGGGGGGCAGCCGTTTGCGGGTGGTCATCGGCGACCGACGCCCGGTGATGCGGTGAAGGCGGGGGTTGCGTTAGTACCCGAAGACCGCCAGCACGAAGGGTTGCACTTACTGCTGTCGCTGCGGGAAAACATGAATATGGTCGCGACCCCGGCTCGGCTGGGGGTGATTGATCGTCGCGAAGAGGCCGTGGTCGGAGCGGAATTCATGCGGTCATTGAGCGTGAAGGCCGAGTCCGATTTGGCGGCCGTTTCCACCTTGTCGGGCGGCAACCAGCAAAAGGTGTTGCTGGCGAAATGGTTGGCGACGAAACCTTCCGTTTTGATTTTGGATGAGCCGACCCGTGGGGTGGACGTTGGCGCGAAGGCGCAGATTCACGAAATCATCCGCGAACTGGCGGCGTCGGGAATGGCGATTTTGGTCATCTCGTCGGAGATGGCGGAGGTGCTCACGCTGGCGGACCGTGTTTTGGTGATGCGCCAAGGCGCGATCTCGGGCGAACTCTCCCGGGCGGAGGCGGACCAGGCGCGTTTGCTGGAACTCTCCCTCCCCGTGGCGAATGATGCCGCGCCGGAGGTGGCCGTGGTCCGATCTCGACGATTGCCCGCGGAGGCAACGGTCGCGGCGCTACTGGCCGCCGTGCTGGTGGGAGTGAGTATTGCGAACCCCGCCTTCATGGCAACGGGGAATCTGCGGGACATGCTGATCAAGGTGTCGCCGGCGGTGATCGTGGGATCGGTGCTGACACTGGTGGTGCTGGCGCGGGAAATTGATATTTCGGTGGGATCGCTGATGGGGTTATGCGCGGCGGTTTTGGGAATTACGTGTTCCCCCGACCGAATGGGGCTGCCGGTGCCGGTGGGGATTGCCCTTTGTCTCGCCACGGGATTGGTGGCGGGCGTGACCAACGGATTGTTGGTGGCGTGGGCACGGATTCCTAGCATCATCGTGACGCTCGCGATGCTGACCGTTCTGCGCGGCGTGACGGAAAAGGCGATGGGTGGGAAGTGGATTGAAAACCTCCCCGCGGGCCTGCGTCAGTTTGGAACTGGGAGCTTGGCCGGCATCCCGATTGTGGTTCTGGTGGCGGTGATGAGTGCGGCGGGTGCGATGTGGCTGGCGGGGCGGACGCGGTTTGGGCGGCAGGTTTACGCGATTGGAAGTAATCCGGAGGCGGCGACTTTGCGCGGGGTGAAAACGGGCTCGGTGCGGATCGCGCTATTTGCCCTGACGGGTTTAGCCGCGGCCACGGCAGCGTTGGTGAGTGCGACCCAGCTGCAGGTGATTGAATCGGGATTTGGGAATGGTTTTGAACTGGTCGCCGTTGCCAGTGTGATCGTTGGTGGCACCTCGATTCGCGGGGGACGGGGGTCGGTGACGGGAACAATACTGGGCGCGACGCTCCTGGGGATCATTAGCACGGCGTTGATTTTCCTGCGATTGGGAGAATCGGCGGTTTATTGGGAGCGAGCGATCCAGGGCGGTTTGATTTTGTTGGCAATTTTGGTGGACCACTGGCAGCGCAAAGGGCGCGGGGCGGGGGCCGTATGAAGTGGCTTCGTTCACGCGAGGCGGCTTTGGCCGTGTTGCTGATTTTGCTGATGGTGACGGCGAATGCGCTGGAGCCGAAATTTGTGACGATGCGGGCGCAGGGATTGCTGGCCACCCACCTGTGGGAGCTTGCGATTGTGGCGGTGCCGATGCTGCTCATCATCATTGCCGGCGGCATCGATTTGAGCGTGGGCGCAATGGTGGCGCTGGCGGCGGTGACGCTGGGACTACTGTTTGAACGGGGGACCCCCGCGACGGTGGCGGCGCTGGTGGCGATTGCGGTCGCCGGGGCGGCGGGGTTTGCGAACGGCTGGTTTGTGGCGAAATTGAAGGTCCACCCGTTGATCGTCACGTTGGCGACAATGGCCGTTTTTCGGGGATTAGCGGAAGGTTTGAGCTTGGCGCGACCGATTTCGGGATATCCCGCATCGTTCTTGGCGATCAGTCAAAACAACGTGCCGGGATATCTGTTCGCCGGGTTCGCGCCGGTGACGGGTTTTGTTTTAGCCCGGACGAAGTTTGGCCGCGGCGTGGTCGCCATCGGGATGGAGGAGACCGCTGCGCGATTCAGCGGGATTCCGGTGGCCCGGATAAAGTTAGTGCTCTATGCGCTGAGCGGGTTGGCGTGCGGACTGGCGGGCGTGATCTTGGTGGCGCGGAATAATACGGCCAAGGCCGACCTGGGCGTCGGGTTGGAGCTTGAGGCGATCACGGCGGTGATACTGGGGGGCGCCCGGATTGAAGGTGGACGCGGAAAGGTTTTGGGGCTGGTTTTAGGCTTACTCCTGATTCATGAGACGCGAGAATTTGTGAGTTGGCACTGGAAACAGAACGAGCTGAACATGATCGTGATCGGCTCGTTGCTGATTGTGACCGTGCTATTGGAGCGACTTTTGGCGGCGCGACGGCGAGGGTGATTCAGTTACCGGGCCGGTTCGGGCAAAATAGCGTAGACCGTCAATGAAGATTCAACTCTCGCTCCTATCGCTCGCGGCTTTGGCCGCCCTGTTCTCGGCCGGTTGTTCGGGTTCCGAGACCAAGTCGGAGGCCGATCCGAAGGTCGCGACCACCGGTGGCCCGAGCACCGGCAAGAAGATCACCGTTTGCTTGCTACCCAAGAAGAAGGGTGTGCCGTATTTCACCAGCTGCTCGGAAGGGGCCGAGGAAGCGGCGAAGGAACTTGGCAATGTGGAGCTGATCTACGACGGTCCGACCAGCGGCGACGCAGCGGACGCAGTGAAGCTGATTGACCAGTGGACCGCCCAGGGCGTGGATGTGATTGCGGTATCGCCGAACGATCCGGCCGTACTGGGACCGGCGATGAAGCGGGCGCGGGATGCCGGGATTAAGGTGATCACTTGGGATGCCGACTCGGCGGTGGACACCCGCGAGTTTTTGGTGAACCAGGCCACGGCCGAAGAGATCGGCAATTCGCTAGTCGATTCCATGGCGAAGGATTTGGGCGGCGATAAGGCAGCGGGGGACGTGGCGATTGTGACGGCCACCCTGACGGCGGCCAATCAGAACGAGTGGATCAAGTACATCAAGGCGCGGCTGCCGAAATATCCGGGTCTGCACCTGGTGGCGACCAAGCCGAGTAATGAGGATCAAAAGTTGGCGTTTAGCGTGACGCAGGACCTGACCAAGGCCTATCCGAATCTGAAGGGCGTATTTGCGATCAGTAGCGTGGCGTTCCCCGGGGCGGCGGAAGCGATTAAGCAGGGCGGCATGACGGGCAAGGTATTCGTCACCGGTCTTTCGACCCCCAATGACATGCGGAACTACGTGAATGAAGGCGTCGTGAAGTCGGTCATTTTGTGGAATACCAAGGACCTGGGCTACCTGACGGTTTATGCGGCGCGCGCGGCGGCAGATGGCGTTTTGAAAGCCGATGGCACGCTCAAGGCGGGTCGTTTGGGCGAGAAGAAGGTGGTCGGTGACAACGTGATGTTGGGCGGCACGATTACGTTCACGAAGGACAATATCGCGCAGTACAACTTCTAAGGCAGTCGGTATGCCTCGGTGGGCCGAGGCATCCACAACCTGGTTTTGGATAGTCCTTCTTTCGGGGTCACGGGAGTGACCCCAGGCTAAATGCTGAGATGCCTCCGGCATCTTGGCTGACGAACCTAGAAAGTCACGGAGTCGGAGATCACGCGGGGGTCGTTGAAGGCTTCGATGAGGGCGGATTCGGAGTTGGCTTTTAGGGTTAGGTTGTCCCAGCCCATCCAGTAGCTCCAGGGCATGCGGTCGAGGTCGGCGGGGGTGGGTACTTGGGAGTTTTCGGAGAGGGCTAACGGGCGGCCCTCGGCGATGGCGGCCATGCGGTCGTACCACGCTTGCGGGTAGGTTTCGTCGCGTCCTTCGTTGGGATAGATGTCGGTGCCGAGAAGGTCTACCGTGTCGTGACCGGGATAAAAATCGGCGACGCCCTCGTGCGGCTTATCGGGGTTCCAGGCCCAGAGCAGATTGGTGAGTCCGTGGTGATTCACGTAGCGGTCGTAGATAAGGGCCCAGAGCTGGCGAAAATGCTCGGGATGACCACCCCACCAGAACCAGTCACCGTTCATCTCGTGGTACGGGCGGAAAATGACCGGAATCTGGCGGGATTCCAAATGCTTGAGCGCAACGGCCAGCCGGTCCACGTGCTTCTCCCAAACGATTCGGAGAGGAGTGCCCGGCTGGAAAAGATCTTCCCAGTCCTCTTCGGTTAGCTTGGCTTGCACGCCATCCTCGAAACCGCACGGTTCGCCGACGGTCGGGCTAGCTTGGTGATAGGTCATCACGATGATTCGGCCCGCGGCGTGCTGCTGGTAGATTTCCTCCATCAGGGCGGGGCGATAGGCGATGTTATCGATATTGTGGCGGCTATCGCTGAAGCCCCATTCGCCTCCCCACACGGCGGGATAGTGACCGGTGATTCGGTGCACTTCGTCGCTGGCTACCGACATCTTGTGCAGTTGATTGTGCTGACCGGATAGGGTTTTATGGCCCTGCAACTGGTAAAGCAGAGCCAATAGGGCTTGCGCAGGGGCAGAAGCGTTCGGAGTAACCGGAATGAGTGTCATGGCATTAGCAGGGGCGGAGTTATTCTAGATGGCTCGTGGTACGGTGGGCAGTTGCCATGGCGGTGAGGAAGGGGTTGAAGCCACCGTTGGTGACGTGAACGGAAGTGTCGGCCACCCAGATATTGGCGTACCCGTGAATTTTCCCGCCGGGATCGACCACCGAGGTTCGGGGATCGTCGCCCATTCGGCACGTACCAGCTTGGTGCTGTCCGGCACTGAGGTACTGCCCGCTGGGTGAACCCCATATCTCTTCCGCGCCGGCTTCGGTCAGCCATTCCTTGGCTTTGCCGAGGAGGAAAGTTTGGGCCTTGACCGATTCGGAATGGGCGGTGCCGGAGAGGACAACCCGGGGCATACCGGCGGCGTCGGTCTCGGTGGGGCTGATGAGGACACGACTGGTGGGCGACGGAATGTCTTGGATCGGCCCCATGACTTGGAGGGTGCAGCGATAGTTATCCCGGACAAAATTCTTCCACTCGTCGCCCCAGGTGGGAGCGTGGGGCGGAAGGGCGCGCTTGGCGTAGATCACGGGCAGCAGAACAAAGTCGTCGGCCAGCATGCCGCCGCCGATGATGCCCTCGTTGCCGTGGCTCCACCGGGTGGTGGCTACGCTCGGCCCGGGACCGACACCGTCGTAAACGGATTCCGGCGTGATTCCCGCCGCGGAGGCGTAATAGTGGCCCTGAAGATTTCGACCCACTTGGTCGTTTTGGTTTCCAATCTGACTGACCAGGAGGAGCCGGGCGGTTTCGATGGCGCCGGCGGCGACAATCACGCGGTCGGTGGGGATGACCATGGATTCACCGCGTTGCACCACGCGAACACCCGTGACTTTTTCGCCCACGGATTCGATGTGAACGGCCTGGGCATCGGTAATGAGGGTGACGTTGCCGGTTTCAATCGCGCGGGGAAGGAAGGTGTTTTGGGAGCCGTTTTTGGCATCAACGGGACAGGCGAAACCGACGCAGTGTTGGCAGTTCACGCAGGCGGGGCGACCGTTATAGGGAACCGAGTTGACGGCAAGCGGCACGGCTTGGGTGTCCCAACCTAGGCGGGCAGCCGCGGCGGCGAGGCGTTGACCCTTGACGGTCGGCGCAGTCGGGGGCATGGGCCAAGTTTGGGTACCGCCGCGTCCACCCGCGACCCCGAGCTCGGCCTCCATTTCAATGTAGTACGGTTCGAGATCGGCGTACGAAATGGGCCAGTCGGCAAGGGAGCTGCCTTCGGGGACGCCGTAGATGCTGGCCATGCGGAAATCTTCCGGTTTGAACCGCCAGGCTTGCGCGCCGTAGACCGACGTGCCGCCGCCGACGCCCATGGCGTTATTGTTGTATTGCCACTCCAGCGGGCTGTGCCAGGTGGCAGAGGTGGGATCGTCGCCTGCGGTCATGCCACGGCGATCTTCGAGTGATGGCCCGACGTTATGACCGTACTGAGTGAGGCGATGGTTACGCAGGTGGTCTCGCTCGGGCGGGGAGAAGGGGACATGATGACCGCGCTCGATCACGAGGACTTCCATGCCTTGATGAGCAAGGTTCCAGGCGGCGACACCGCCGCCCGCGCCGGAGCCGATGATGATGGCATCCCACCGGCGGGCAACCTGGGTGAGTCGCACGTTGCCGATCATGCGGTCACCACAAATCCCATGGCGTCCCAGAGGGCGGACGGCTGGGCGAGGACGGCTTCGATGGTTTGCCGGCGGAGGAGGTCGAAGAATTGGGGGTCGATGCTGGACAGTTGAGAGAGGGCGGAGTCTTGCGCGTCCGGGGTGCTGAGATCAAAATCGGCGGGAAGTTTGGCGAGGCCCGCGTTGTAGGCATCGGTGTATTCCGGGAAGCCAAGGATGAACTCGGCGGCGTGAAGTTCGGCGGCACCGGGGAGGTCGTCGGTGGGGACGATCCGGGCCGTTGCCGCCCGCAGAATCGGGACTAAATGCGCATCGATGGGCACGGTTCCATTATGTCCATACGGGCTGGGTGGTTACGAAGGAACCGAAGCGCGTTACGAAGTTTTCGCCGACAAGAGTGTCGGCGCTCCCAGGGTGGGTACGGGAGATGTCGATCTCGTTAACTGGGCAAGTTTGTCCAAGAAATCGGACTGGGCTTCTAGTTGCTTGAGCTCGTGGAAGTAGGGGAAGTTTCCGTATTGGTGGGCGAATTTCATCCACTGCTTGAGGCGGAAGAGGCCCCGGGGGGAGGTGCGGGTTTGGTGGCTGGCGTTGATGGCGGCGAAGTCGGAGAAGAGTTGGTGCCAATCAACGGAGGGGATCTCTCCCGACCACAGTCCCAGTTCACGGGAGATTTCGTACGGCAAGGCGGGATTGGCGAGGGCTCCGCGACCGATCATGAAGTGGTCACACCCGGTTTCGTCGCGGCAGCGAAGGAAATCCTCGCGGGTCCAGATATCGCCATTGGCGACGACGGGGACGGCAACGTTTTCCCGAACCCAGCCAATTTCGGGCCAGAAAACGGGCGGTCGGTAGGCCTGCATGCGGGTGCGGGCGTGGATGGTGAGCCAAGCGGCCCCGCCTTCCTCGGCCATGACGGCGTTTTCACGGATGTCGGCGATGTCGTCCCACCCCAAGCGGAGCTTGGCGCTTACGGGAATCTCAGCGGGCAGGGCACTGCGGACGGCGCGGACGATGGCACGGATTCGGAGTGGGTGCTTTAGCAGGGAAGCGCCGCCATCGTGGCGGTTAACGGTCGGGGCTGGACAGCCGAAGTTGATATCGATGGAGCGCGCGCCGGCGGAGACGGCGGCGAGGGCGGAGATGGCTAGCTTTTCGGGGTCGCCTCCCAGCAGTTGCACCTGAACGGGGAGACCAGTCCGGGTTTGCGCGCCGTGGAGGAGTTCGGGGACATCGCGACGAAAAACCCGCGACGGGAGGGCATATTCGCTGATGCGGATGAACTCGGTGACAGCGTAGGAGAAGGCACCGGTGGATCCCTGAAATTCGCGCATCGGCGCGTCGGTCACGCCTTCCATCGGCGCGAGTGCGAGAGCCGGGACGTTCGGTTGGATCATGCCGCTCGGGTTCAAGATACCGTGGTCGGGCCCGGTTCGGCGTTATCCGGGGTTGGGCGAGTCCTACGACTGGTGATTTTGCAACATGTGCCGCACACGTTTTTGTCTCTCCTTCCGAATAGAAGCGGAGGGACCCTTTACCGATGAAACATGCGCGTTACGAAGTGCTGCTGAATCGTCATGAACGTAATCCCATATTGACGGCGGCGGATTGGCCGTATCCCATCCATTCGGTGTTCAACCCCGGGGCGGTGATGCTGGCAGATGGCACGACGCTTTTACTCTGTCGTTGCGAAGATCGCCGAGGGATCTCGCACCTCACGGCGGCGCGGTCCAAAAACGGGGTTGATGGCTGGGTTATCGATGCCGAGCCGACTTTCGAGGCGGACCCGATGAACCATCCGGAAGAGGTTTGGGGCATCGAAGACCCGCGGATCACCTACGTGGAGGAATTGCAGGAGTACATCATCGCTTACACGGCATTTGGACAGACCGGACCCGGCGTCGCCTTGGCATCGACAAAGGATTTCGTGACGTTTGAACGGTTGGGGTTGGCGATGCAGGCCGACGATAAAGATGCGGCACTATTGCCTCGGCGTATCGACGGGGAATTCGCGTTAATTCACCGTCCGTCCACCGAGATGGGTTCGCACATGTGGATCTCGTTCTCGCCCGACCTGCGGAACTGGGGCGGTCACACCGTGTTGCTACCGGCGCGTCGTGGCGCGTGGTGGGACGCCAACAAGATTGGGCTCTCGCCCCCTCCAATCGAGACCGAGCGTGGGTGGCTAGTGATGTACCACGGGGTGCGTCAGCACGCTTCGGGATCGATCTATCGGTTGGGATTGGCGCTGTTTGAAATTGATAACCCGCGGGTGTGCATCACGCGGGGGCAGTCTTGGATGTTTGGACCGGAAGCACCCTACGAGACGTCGGGCGACGTTCCGAGCGCGGTTTTCCCATGCGGCTATACGATTGGGGATGACGGCGACACGGTGAACATGTATTACGGAGCGGCGGATTCCAGTATTTGTTTAATGACGGCGAGCATCAAACAGATGCTGGCCTGGTTGGACAAAGATGGCAGCGACTACATCGGAATCGCGGGTCAGGCGGCGGAACGGGTTCCGCTCGGGACTCAATAACTAGCCTTTCCTGGCAGTGGCATACAATACGGGGCGGATATGGCCCCAATTGTGCCGCGACCGTATGTGATTGAGGAGTACACCCGGACGGTTTGTCCGGAGTGTGCGGTTGCGGGGCTGCGATCGGACGATCTCGGCGTGTTCATTGACGGGATGTTGGTGTCGCACGATGGGAAGATCTGGATGCGGCGATTTTGCCCCATGCACGGGGAATCAGAGAGTCTTTACGAGGAAGATGCCGAGCTGTGGCGGGCCCGGGCCGGATGGCAAACGCCGACCCTGGGCATAACCCCGGACCGGGCCGATAATTTTGGCGGATTTCCGGACGGCTATCGGGATGGGCTACCCGCCAGTCACGGTCAGCATTCGTGCATTTTGGTGCTGAATATCACGGAGAATTGTAATTTTCGGTGCCCGACTTGCTATGCCAGCGCGCTGGACCCGGGGCAGGCGGCGGTGGATCGGCCAAGTTTGGATGAGCTGCTACACACCGTGGATACGGTGATCGAACGGGAGGGAGGTCGATTGAGCGTGGTGATGCTCAGCGGTGGCGAACCTACTTTGCGGCGCGATTTGGAGGCACTCATTCTGGCGCTGAAGGATCGGCCAATCACGCGAATCATGCTGAACACAAACGGGCGGCGGATTGCGCGTGATCCGGATTTTCTCGCCTTTCTAGCGAGCCATCGAGACCGAGTGGAGGTGTATCTGCAGTTTGATGGACTGACGGATACCACCTATCTCTCCCTACGCGGGGAGGCTCTGGCGGCGGAGAAGGTGAGCGTTTTGCGTCAGCTGAACGCGGCGAAGGTATTTGTAACGCTGGTGACCACGGTGAAGGCGGGGGTGAATGACGGGGAACTGGAATCAATTTTTCAATTGGGATTGAACACGCCGTATTGCACCGGGATCGCGTTTCAGCCGGTATTTGGGTCGGGACGGAACTCGGGGATTGATCCCCAGAACCGGGTGACACCGACCGGGGTGATCCGGCGACTCGGGCGCGGGGAGGATTTTGTCCCCTTGCCGTGCAGCCACCGGGATTGTTGCGATATCGCGTACTTTTTGCAGGATGGCACGGGGAAGTGGCGGTCGCTGGTGTCCATCATTGGCCGAAATCAGATGAAGCGCTGGATCCACTTGGCGGCGAACACGATTTCGTTTGAGAACATCGCGGAATCGGTGCGGGCGATGGTGAAAGATGGGACTTTGCAACGGGTGCTGAGCGAGCAGCAACGGGCGAGTTCTCTACAACTGGCGTGGGATCTCGTGAAGATGTGCGATTGTGTGCCGGGAGTTCGCGATTTGTTTGAAGGATGGGGCGGACGGCGGGAGGCAAGTCAGATGGAGCAACTGGCGACCCGGACCTTCCGGGTGACGGTGAAGCAGTTTATGGATGCGCACACCTTTCATGAGGCGCGCATTCGGCAATGCTGCGTTCATACGGGGACATTTGAGGCCGATCCGCGAAGGTTTTCATTCTGCTGGCGATGGCTATTTGAGGATGCCAGCGACTTTCCGGATGCATCCCGGGGCCGCACTTCCAGTTTGCCGATGGTCTAGATGAGTACGGCGGAAGCGCTCGGCTATGTGTTTAACGCCTTGGGGTTTGCCACCGGGGCGACCGTGTATTTTTGGGAATCCCGCCGGCGAGGTTTTAACGCCTCGCAGACGCGAGAACTGGCGCTCATCGGGGTGGTCGTCGGCATTCTGGCGGCGACATTGGGGCAGTCGTTTTACGAATGGATTCGCCACGGGTTTACGGCGCTTCCATCGGCAGGCGGACGGACGATTCTGATCGGGGTGCTGGGCGGATGGGTGGCGGTGGAATTGGCCAAATGGCGGCTAGGGATTCGGCAGAAAACGGGGGTCTTGTGGGCGTTGGCGCTGCCGGCGGGCGAGGCGGTGGGCCGGATTGGATGCTGGTTTCACGGTTGCTGCTACGGCAAGGTTTGCCATTTACCATGGGCGGTTTATCAGCACGATGCGTGGCGGCACCCGACTCAGTTCTATCTGTCGGCGGCCGCGCTGATCAACTTTATCGTGGTGTACCGATTTCGAAATCGGACTGAAGTATTTGCGATCTCAATTCTGATTTGGAGCATCAGTCGGATGGTTATCGAGCCGCTTCGGGCTTCGACCGATACCACGCCGTGGGTGGTGCCGAGTCTTTGCGCCGCGATGGCGCTTTGGGCCGGAATTAGGATCGTTCGATCACGACGGATGCGGCAGTTTTCCGAACCTGCCTGAAAATATTGTCATCGAATTTGGCTAACAGAATGATTTCTTAGTTTTTGTGAGACACGGTTTTCTATAATCGTTCTTAACGTGAGGATGTTGGTGAATTTGAGCGCAGAACGGGGTTATCGCCAGCAGCCACCGGAAGCCGGGTACGGGCAATGATTCACGATGGGCAGTCACCCGTCCCCTTGGCTGATGAAAAAACGTGCTCGATATGCGGGGAAGCGCTCTCCGCGACTGGCGGGTGTGAGGACTGTCGACGGGCGCAGCAGTTGCGGCTTGGCCTATTGTTTTTCCTAGTGTTGCCGATTATTGGCGCCGGGATGTTGTTCTTTGTGGCTCCGATGGGGTTGCCAGGGTCGGACCTCGTCGGGGCCTTGGGAGGTGGATTATTGTGCCTCGGTCCTATAATAGGACTCATCTGTATCTTCGCCCCGCCGCCAACTCGTCCCGAGTAGTGGTCCGACGCGGCGAGACGGAAGGCCCCGATGGAAAACGCGCCCGTACCACCGCCCCAGCGTACGACCGATTACCCGCGGACGGAAAGTTGCCCGCGGTGCGGACATTCGTTGGAAAACGGTTGGTGCCCGTTTTGTTCCGGCCGGCGGCAGCGGGTGTGGGGTTGGATGTTGCTACTCTTTGGCCCCCTGCTAGGGTGCGGAGCCTGTCTTACCACCGCCGAACAAAGCTTCCTGATCTTCTTGTGGATCCCGGTCTCGTGCGTCACGCCGGTGATTGGCATCATGATGATTGCCTCCGCCAAATCGAGACGGAGGCCGTAAAGTGCAGGACCCATCGGATCGACCGGACCAAGCCGACCGCTTCGGGCGACTGGCCTTTGCTTACTGCAAAATCGCCACGGTTTCCCTCCTATTGGGTCGGTTCGCGCTTCCCGTTGCGGCATCTTTGAGCGCGGGATTTTTTGTATTAGCCTGGTGGCGAGGGAAGCGGGATACGCCTTGTTACTTGCGTTACCCATTGGCGGCGGCGGGGTTTTGGATGGTCGTGGTTTCGCTTTGGCTGGTCGCGGAGTTTGTTGGCTTGCCGGGGTGGCTGGCGTGGATTCACCGTTGACTGTTCACCTTTCGCGCCAACCGGGTTAGAATGCTGTTTGATGGCTCTCATGCTTCCCGTTGCCTCGCTCGCGCTGGCCCTTGCTTTTAGTTCTCCGGCCAAAACGGTCTCGGCGGCTGGATTTGATCCGGACCCGTTGGCCGGACAGTTCCGGAATCCTCCGCTCTCGGCGCGACCGCATACGTGGTGGCACTGGATGAACGGGAATGTGACCAAAGAGGGCATCACGGCGGATTTGGAGGCGATGAAGGCGGTGGGGATCGGCGGGGCGCAGATGTTCACCGTGGACCAAGGCATTCCGGCGGGCCCCGCGGGATACATGGGACCGCTTTGGCGAGAGTTAACGGCTCACGCCGTGAAAGAAGCCCATCGGTTAGGGATTGAGCTTTGCATTCACAACTGCGCGGGCTGGTCGAGCAGCGGCGGACCGTGGATTCAACCCGCGGACGCGATGCAGGTGTTGGGATGGTCGACGCAGGTGGTGAACGGCGGGTCGGTCTCGGTAGATTTAGCCCCGATCAAGGCGCCGCAAGTCGTGGCGAAGGTGGACTACGCTCGCGATATCGCGGTGTTTGCCATTCCGGGCGAGCCAGCACTCTCGACGACGAACTCGTTTTTAGGGCGAACGGGCGTGATTCGGCAGGATGGTTTGATGCCGGACCTTAAGAATACGCCCGGGGTGGCAAAGGGTCAGATTATCAATTTGACCGACAAATTCCAGAATGGTCACCTTTCGGCCGAGCTGCCGGCGGGGACGTGGACCATTTTGCGATTAGGCCACGTGCCGACGGGGAAGGACAACCATCCGTCCCCGCCCGAAGGCGACGGACTGGAAGTCGACAAGCTGAGCCGAGCGGCCCTGCAAAAGCACTGGAACGGCATGATGGCCAAGGTGTTGGCCGATGTGGGCGTTTTGGCAGGGCCGACGCTGAACAACTCATTGATTGACAGTTACGAAGTGGGAAGTCAGAATTGGACGCCGAATTTTCGGGCCGATTTCCGCCGACTGCGGGGTTACGATCCGTTGCCGTACATGCCGGCGCTGGCGGGAATTACCGTAGAGAGTGGTCCGGTCACGGAGCGGTTCTTATGGGACTACCGACGGACGATCGCGGACCTGTACGCTCAGAACTACTTTGGCTACTTTGGCGAGCTTTGTCACCAGAAGGGCCTGAAGTTCTCGACCGAGCCCTACGGTAATGGTGGTTTCGACAACATTCAGGCGGGCGGAACGGCGGATATTCCGATGGGCGAGTTTTGGCTCGGCGGGGCGGCGATGGAATCGACGAAACTCGCCTCGAGCATCGGTCACACGTACGGTCGCCCGGTGATTGGAGCGGAATCGTTTACGGCCGATGACGTGCGGGGTCGGTTCTTGGAAGAGCCCTACATGATGAAAACGGTGGGTGATCTGGCGTTTGTGAACGGGATCAACCGGTACATCTTCCATCGCTATGCCCAGCAACCGTGGACCAAGTATCAGCCCGGCATGACCATGGGACCGTGGGGCACGCACCTGGAGCGCACGCAAACTTGGTGGACCGAAGCGGCAACCTGGCTGAAGTACGTAGCGCGGTGCCAATTCCTGCTGCAACAGGGCCGATTCGTGGCGGATGCGTTGGTATTTACGGGGGAATCAGCCCCGGTCGATCTGCCGTATGGACGGGGCGGCTCGCGCATTGTCCCCGAGGGATACGACTACGATGGCTGCGATACGAAATCCTTACTCGCGTTAACGGTCAAAAACGGGAAGCTCACATTGCCGAGCGGTATGAGCTACCGGATGTTGGTTTTGCCGCCGACGAATTTTATGACCCCGGCGGTGGTGAAGAAGATTCAATCGCTGGTGGCGGCGGGAGCCGTGGTGGCAGGCCCCAAACCGCAACATTCACCGAGTCTTGTGGGTTATCCAGCCGCGGATGAAGAAGTGGCCAAGATTGCCGACGCGACTTGGGGCGCGGCGGATACGGCCAAGTACGGCAAAGGCAGAGTTTTCGCGAAAGCCACTCCGGCCGAAGTTTTGAAGCAGATTCAGTTGCCGCCAGATTTTTCGGCCGTTGGGGATCGGGCTCGGCTGTTGCATATCCACCGCGTGATTAACGGAGCGGATGTGTACTTTGTATCCAACCAGCGGAATCAGAATGCCACCGCCATGTGTACGTTCCGAGTTACGGGCAAGCAGCCGGAACTGTGGCATCCCGAGACGGGGGCGGTAGAAATGGCTACCGAAGGGCCGGCGACCCAACCGACCCGGTACGGCACAACGATTCAGCTGCGCCTGAAGCCCGCCGAGTCGGTGTTCGTGCTCTTTCGTCGGGAGATTCGGGATCCGGGATTGATTCGGGTGACGCGATTGGGCGAGACGACCCCGGAGGCGAAGCCGATCACCATTCTGAAGGCACGTTACGAAACGGCTGACGGTCGAGGCACCGATGTGACGCAGCAGGTAGCGGGCCTATTGGCGCACGGGGATACGGAAATTGAAGCTACGAATTCAAACTTTGGCGATCCGGCGGTGAATACAGTGAAGCGGCTGGTGGTGGAGTACCGGATTGGGACCGAGACGCGGCGATCGAGCGTGGCCGAAAACGAGTCTTTGAGCTTTGGGCCCGGCGGTCCGAGCCGTTCGGTGACGGACTACTATCTGCGAGCGGCTGGTCCGAACGCGTTCACGTTATACGCTTGGGAACCCGGGCGATGGGAGGTAGAAACCGCGCATCGTTCCGCGAAACTGAAGGTTCGAGAACCGTTACGGCAGCCAATTGAGGGCGCTTGGTCGGTCCAATTTGCTCCGAAGCTGGGCGCTCCCGCGCAGGCGTCTTTCGCTACCTTGCTTCCGTGGAACCGTCATTCCAATCCGGGGATCAAGTATTTCTCTGGATCCGCCACCTATGAGAAATCGTTCCGGTACGAGGCGGCCCGACTTGAAAGTGGGGATCGTAGAGTGCGACTCGATTTGGGAGACGTCAAGAATTTCGCGACGGTAACGCTGAACGGGAAGCCGCTGGGAACCCTGTGGAAGCCACCGTTCATTCTGGATGTCACCGACGCGATCAAGCCGGGAGAGAACCGTTTGCAGGTCAAAGTGACGAATCTGTGGGTGAACCGTATCATTGGCGATGAGCAGCTTCCACCCGATGCGGAATGGGACGGCACGCATTTGAAGAAGTGGCCAGAGTGGCTGGTGAAGAATAAACCGCGACCGAAGACGGGGCGGATCACTTTTACGACCTGGAAGTTCTGGGATAAGAACTCGCCGCTATTGGATTCGGGCTTGATCGGTCCGGTGCGGGTACTGACGGCGTACGGGACATCGCTTCGTTAACCGAGCGATGTTGCTTGGCCGAAGTGTCGAATCATTCACAATGGGGTGATTGATCGACACTTCGGCGTGCGCAAACGGGATTTGGCGTTGGATTCAGGAAAATGGCGGGACTTGGTCCCAGTATTTCCAGCTTTCAAAAAGTATAATAATCTCTGAAAGTAAATGCGATCCACCGTCTGTGAGCGAGAAACGTTGGTAGACGGCCAAGAAATCTTCCAAAACTTCTTGACCTGCGGAAGTTTCGTATCTACCGATAGTGGTGAGCTATGGATCGGAATTGGACATTCCGTAGCTTCCGTAATGCCTGACCCGAGGTCGCTTTCGGTGTACGCGCCAACCTTTTTCCTCGCCGAATCCGAGCCATGGCGGCTGTTTTCGCACTTTGAGTGCGTACGGGCGGAGGATCTCTTAGCGCGGCTGGATGCGGTCGCAATTCCTACGAGCGAAACTCCGGGATGGGCGACTTCATCTTCAGAAGCGCACTCGGCGGCTATTGCCGACATTCAATCTCGGATCAACAGCGGCGAATTAGTGAAGGCGGTGCCATTTGTGGTGCTCACCGGGCGGATGGAGTTTACGCGACCAGTGCGGGCCTGGTTACTGGCGAACGCGATTCGTCATGCAGCAAGTCAGGCAGACCGCCACCCGGTCGGTACCGTGTACGGGATCTGGGACGAGGATGACGGAATGATCGGTCTGACGCCGGAAATTCTGTTTACGGAAGATGCTCGCCGCTCCGATCTGCCGGTGCTGTTGACGATGGCGCTGGCGGGAACGCGGCGACCCGGGGGGCTACCGCTGACGGGTGACGCAAAGGAGATGACCGAGCACCGCATCGTGGTGGAAGGCATCGCTGAGCAGTTATCTCCGTTGGGACAGGTGCAGATTGGGCCGGTGCATGAACAGGAGGCTCCGGATTTGGTGCATCTTTGTACGCCCATTGAGGTGTGGCCGAATCGGCGCGTGGAGTTTGGCGAATGGGTAGCGGCGCTGCATCCCACGCCGGCCATTGGAGCGTGGCCGCGGGAGGCGGGAAACCGGTGGCTGAGAACTCAGCCAAATGCAGATTTGCGGGGTCGGTACGGGGCACCGTTTGGGGTCATCCCGCCGGGATCGCACGTGGGCACTTGTTTGGTGGCCATCCGGAACTTGCAGTGGACGGGTACCTCGGCCAAGATTCTGGCGGGCGGCGGGATTGTTGCGGCGAGCGAGCCGCGCCGAGAGTGGCGGGAGGCGAACGCCAAGATGAACGCGGTCCTGAATTCGCTGGGGTTTGCGCCGATTGCGGTGAGTGAGTCGGGTGGATGACTCGGCGGCCAATCGGGTTCTGAGCGAGCTGGTGGAGGCCGGGGTTCGCGAATTGGTCGTCTGTCCCGGCGCGCGAAACGCGGCATTCATCACCGCACTGACTAGTGACTCGCGCTTTAAGGTTTATTGGCATTTCGAGGAGCGGAGCGCGGCATTTTTTGCGTTGGGTCGTGCGGCCAGCCGTCACCGTCCGGTAGCGGTAATTACGACATCGGGAACGGCGGCGGGTGAACTGCTACCGGCGACCATGGAGGCGTGCTATTCGGGAGTCCCGCTGGTTCTGGTGACGGCAGACCGGCCGCGACGCTTCCGGGGAACGGGCGCTCCCCAGGCGGCGGAACAGGTGAACCTGTTTGGCGTCTACGCGCGGACGATTGATATCGAAGGGGATGAATCACCGTGTTGGGAGATGCCCCGGGGTCCGATTCACCTGAATGTCGCACTGGAGGACCCCCGATCGACCCCGAAATCGGGAGAGGCGGAAGTTCTTTCGGCCGACGAATTCTTTGCGGGCGCGAAGACTCCGCAGGTAGTGGTCGGAAAATTGGCCGAGCATGAACAGGAGCCGGCAGTTCGCTTTTTGGTGGAATACGGTGCGCCCGCGTATTTGGAAGCACCGAGTGGATTACGTGGGCGACCCGAGCTGAAAGACATCGCAGTACGGGTGCCAGACGGACTCCTGGGTCGGTTTTCGTTCGATGGATTGGTCCGCATTGGTGGGGTGCCGACGCATCGACTTTGGCGGGATCTGGAGGATTCACAGGCGCACTTGCCGGTGATTTCGTTCTCCTCGGTGCCTTTTAGCGGTTTAGCGAGACCAAACCAGTTGGTGACCGGCGAATTACGAGAAACGTTGCCTTCCGTGAATCGTAGAGCCGACTGGGCAGAACTACGAGCCGATGACCGGGCTCGGTATGAGCGGCTTACGGACTTATTGCGGTCGGAACCAGCCAGTGAACCGGGGCAGTTTTTGAGCTTGTCGCGGCGCATTCCCGCCGGGGCGATGGTTTTTGTGGGGAATAGTTTGCCGGTGCGCGAGTGGGATTTGGCGGCCGATGATCAGCGCCAGCACTCGGTACAGGTGTCGCGCGGGTTGAACGGGATCGATGGTCAGCTGAGCACATTCCTGGGGATGGCCGAAGCGGGCCGGGAGAACTGGGCTGTGCTGGGCGATTTGACGACGCTCTACGATCTGGCGGGACCGTGGATCGCCGCTCAGATGGCGTCGGAGATCTCCGCAACGCTGGTGGTGGTGAACAACGACGGCGGGCGGATTTTTGAGCGGATGTTTTCCGCGAAAGAGTTCTTGAATCACCATGGGCGGGGGTTTGAGGACTGGGCCCGGATGTGGGATATGCCGTACCAACGGGTGACGTCGGCGGCGGAGATCTCGGCGCGACCGGCCGGGCTATCGGTAGTGGAACTGGTGCCGGACGCGGCGGCCACCGCGCGATTTTGGGAAAAGTACCGCGAGGTGATAACGTGACCGGCGTCGCGCTCGGAGGATTTTTGGGTCGCCCGGACGATTGGGACGTCGTACTGGATACGAATTGGCAACGGCTGGATTGGATGCAGTATTTGCCGGCGTCCGATGCCAACGAGTGGCTGTTGGCGCTGGCGAACAATCTCGAAAACGTCGGCCAAGGCGAGGTACTGCTGGGTTATTCCATGGGCGGACGGATTGCCCTGCATCTGCTGATTCAAAAACCCGAACGGTGGCGGGCGGCGGTGATTGTATCGGCATCGCCGGGGCCAAAAGCCGGGGAAGACCCGGCGCGAGCCGATCGCGATGCGGCGTGGGCGGCACGCTTTCGATCGGAGCCTTGGGACTCGGTTCTGGCCGATTGGAATGCTCAGTCCGTTTTTGCCCACGATCCACCGGATCGATTGGAGCGGTCGGAGGCGTTGTACGATCGCGCGCGGTTGGCGGAGGTGCTGGCCAATGGTTCGGTGGCACGGCAGGCGGATTTGCGGCCCCGGCTTGATTCCCTAGGCGTACCGATTCTCTGGGTAGCAGGCGAGCGGGATGCGAAGTATGCGAGTTTGGCGACCGAGTGCGCGGCCCTGAATCCTCGTTTTTCGCTCGCGATCATTCCCGAAGCCGGACATCGCGCGCCGTGGGGTAACCCCGTCGATTTCCGGACCGCCCTTGACACGTTCCTCAAGCAACATTCACCACAATAAAATCATGAATCCCGAAACCTGGATCCCAATACGACAATTCGAAGACATCAAGCTGGAGCGGACCGAGGATGGGGTGGCGAAAATCACCATCAATCGTCCCGAAGTGCGCAACGCGTTCCGACCGCAGACGGTGGAGGAGATGCTGGTGGCGTTCAATATTTGTCGCGACGACCCCGAGGTTGGCGTTGTCATCCTGACCGGTGAGGGCGATTTGGCGTTTTGCAGCGGCGGCGACCAGAAAGTACGCGGTCACGGCGGCTACGTGGGCACGGACGGCATTCCGCGACTGAACGTACTGGACCTGCAGAAGGCGATTAGATCCCTGCCGAAGCCGGTGATCGCGATGGTCGCGGGTTACGCTATTGGCGGCGGCCATGTATTGCACGTGGTGTGTGATCTCACGATTGCGGCGGACAACGCGCGCTTCGGTCAGACGGGGCCGAAAGTAGGCTCGTTCGACGGTGGTCTGGGTAGTAGCTATCTGTCGCGGATCGTGGGTCAGAAGAAGGCGCGGGAGATTTGGTACCTTTGCCGGCAATACGACGCAGCGCAGGCGCTGGAAATGGGGCTGGTGAATACGGTGGTCCCGTTGGCAGAGTTGGAGACGGAAACCCTGAAGTGGTGCCGAGAGATTCTGCAGAACTCGCCGATTGCATTGCGGTGCTTGAAGGCGGCGTTGAATGCGGATTGCGACGGTCAGATTGGCCTCTTGGATTTGGCGGGGAATGCGACGTTGCTCTACTACCTGTCGGAAGAGGCGAAGGAAGGCAAGGAAGCGTTCTTGGAGAAGCGCAAGCCCGATTTCGCGAAATTCGGTCGATTGCCCTGACGCCTCCATGATTCATCGGCCGCACCGCGTGGAGTTCTCCCCCTATTCGCTACGATCGCGGGGCGGGGGAGTCGTGCGGGAAGGCTCGTTGCTGCGGGTGACGTTTGCCGATGGTTTGGTGGGTTTCGCGGATGTGCATCCCTGGACGGAGTTTGGGGATGCGCCTTTGGCGGATCAGATCGCAGGTTTGCGGCAGGGAGATCCGCCTCCGCTCGCTTCGCGATCTTTGGACTTTGCGCGGTTGGACGCGGAGGCGCGGGCCGAGCGGAAATCGCTTTGGGATGGGTTGGTGGTGCCGCGTAGTCACGCGTCGTTGCCATTTGGATTTTCGGAGGTGGACTTGGCGAGAGTTCGGGCGGAGGGGTACCGGCACGTGAAGTTAAAGGAGATCGACCACACAAGTGATCAGTTGGGGGCATTGGCGGAATCGGGGTTACGGATTCGGTTAGATTTTAATTCTCGGTTGGCGGTCGATGAGGTCGCGGATCGGCTAGCACGGTGGCGGGCGGCGGTGGGACTGGAGTGGTTGGAATGGATCGAGGATCCCTGCCCAGTGCGACCGGCAGATTGGAATCGGCTTCGTGCGGAGTTTGGGATCGCTCTCGCGTTGGACTGGGGTGAGGATGACGGGACAGAGCCGTTCTACGATGTACGCGTGGTGAAGCCAGCCCGAGAATCCTATTTGGGACTCATTCCGCCGCCGGGCGGATTTTGCTTCACCAGCTACCTCGATCATCCGTTTGGTCAAGCAACGGCGGCGTACACCGCGGCGATGGCGGGGCGGGATGGCGCCAATGTGACCGTATGCGGGCTGGCTTCGCATCGGGCGTACGAGCCGAATGCGTTTTTGGCTTACTTGAGCGCGGCTGGTCCGAATTTCTGGCGCGAAGGAGCCAAGCCATCGAACCTGTTTGGGGCCGGGTTTGGGTTTGATCTGGCGCTAGCGACGGTGAGTTGGAGCGACTGATGCAAATCGATTTTCACTCGCCGGAGAATTTAGTATTGATCAACCCGCGGATTCCGTCGGCGGAAATAGAGGGGCTGCGGGCGCGGCTTTCGGTGGTGGACGGGCTGACTGGGCATGCCTTCTTACTGACATCCGGGAGTAGCGGCGGGAGTAAGTGGGTGGCGCTTGCCAAACCGGCAATCTTAGCGGCGGCACGGGCGGCGAATGTCACCTTGGCGAGCGATGCCAGCGATACGTGGTTTCACGCGCTGCCAGATTTTCACGTGGGGGGACTGAGTATTTACGCTCGGGCGCAATTGAGCGGGGCCCGGGTGGTGAAGTACGAGGGCGATCGATGGGATCCGGCAGCGTTTACGGATCAGAGTCGGGCGGTTGGGGCGACGCTCGCCTCGCTGGTACCAACTCAGGTGCACGATTTGGTAATGCAGGTTTTTCGCGGGCCGGATTCGCTGCGCGCGATCTTGGTGGGAGGCGGGGCGCTTTCGGAGGGGCTGTACCGTCGCGCTTGGGACCAGGGCTGGCGGGTTTTGCCGACTTACGGGATGACAGAAACGTCATCTCAGGTGTCCACCTTGCCGTTGGGAAGTGATGGAGGTACGGACCCGACTCGATTGCAAGTGCTTCCGCATTTGCAAGCGAAAAGTGATGACGACGGGAGAATTTTGGTCCGAGGGGAATCGCTTCTAACGGGGTACGTCCTGCCCGATGGTCAATTCTGGGATCCGAAATCGGCCGATGGATGGTTCGCGACCGAGGATTTGGGTTCGGTGATTGGCGGCGAGCTGATCCTTACGGGGCGGGTGCAGGACCGCATTAAAATCGGCGGCGAACTGGCGAATTTGGCGGACTTGGAGCGAGTTTTTGCCGAAGGGGCGGAGGGGGCGACGGGATACACGTTGGTTGCCCTGCCCGACGACCGACTGGAGTTTGTGATCGGCCTGGTAGTGGAAGGTAACGAAAATTCGCCGGCCGACGCCGTGGCTCGGTACGAGGACAGGGTGCCCCCGTTCTGTCGAATCCGGCGCGTCATGAACGTGCCCAAAATCCCCCGCAGTGATTTGGGCAAAGTGAAACGGGCCGAGCTTATGCGCTTGCTGGGCGAGCTGGCTTAATCAGAACCGTGAGACGGCAGATGCAGACCAACGCGCCTTGATCGTTACGGATTTCGATGCTCCAGACGTGCAGATTGCGGCCCAAAGTCAGTGGGGTCGCGGTGCCTGTCACGGTACCGGTTCGTACCGCGAGAAGGTGGTTCGCATTGACTTCCACCCCTAGGGCCAGTTCTCCCTCTTCGATGGCGAGAAAGGCAGCCATACTCCCGAGGGATTCGGCTAAAACGACGGAGGCGCCGCCATGAAGGAGTCCAAACGGCTGCCGAACGGCGGGACCGACGGGCATGGAAGCCGACAGTTTTCCATCCTCCACCGCCACAAAATTTATGCCGAGCGCATCGTGAATAGTGCCTCGGCATTGGTCATTCAGCTCTTCGACCGACCGGGTCTTTTTCCAAACCGCCATTAATGAAGATTGTGGACGAGATTGACAGTGCGGTCTTAACGCGCGGATATCGGTGAAATTGCTAGAATTCGCTACGTGGGTGTGAATCGATGGGGTGTTTTGGTAGCAGCGGGCCTGACAACGGCGGTTGCAGGTGGGCTAGCCGCAAGGCATATCCTGGCGCCGCGGGTGCCCCGGGTGGGCGATATGACCAAGAGCGGGATCGTGGTCAACACCGGCGACACCATAAAACCTGATGGCAAGTTGACGCTGTTTTCGGCGCGACCGGTGGATTTAGTTCTGTCTCCGGATTGCAAAACCGCCTACGTGAAGGAGAACGAGGGGCTTACGATCATTGAGCTTCCGTCGGGCAAAATTCGGCAGCGGTTGCCGATTAAGGGAGCTTCGTCGCTCACGGGGTTGGTACTGAATACCGCCGGGGATCGGCTTTATTACAGCAACAGCGGCAGCGACGTGGTCGAGGTTGACGTGGCTGGGCCTACGGCATCGGTGAAGCGGACATTCACATTTTCGGCGGGCAAAGCGACGGGAGCTTCGTATCCGTGCGGCATGGTGATTCGGAAAGACTCGATGTTTGTGGCGCTGAGTCGGGCGAACCAAGTAGCGGAACTGGACCTGGCATCGGGGAAGGTGGTGCGGAAGGTTGACGTGGCCCCCGCGCCGTTTGCGCTCGCGCTGGACCCGGTGGATAACCGTCTGTGGGTGACCACCTGGGGCCAGACGCCAAAGCCGGGCGAGCTGAAATCGCCGTCTTCGGGGACCGATGTGCGGGTGGATCGCCGGGGAATTGCGACGGGCGGCACGGTGAGCCAAATCGATCTGGCGTCGGGAACGGTCACGGCTACGCGGGTTGGGGCACAGCCATCGGGAATGGCGATCGATGGAGACAACGTTTACGTCCCGCTAGCGAATGCGGATCAGGTGATTTCGATTTCGCGTTCGACCGGAAAATCTAAGCTAGTTTGGAAGGCGTGGACAGGATCCGCGCCCACGGCCGTCGCACTCACCGGAAAAGGGCGGCTGGCCGTCACTTGCGGTGGTACCAATTCGGTGGTGCAACTCGAGAACGGAAAGCTGGTTGATATATTGCGTTCGGCGTGGTACCCGGTGGCGATTACCGCGCGGAACGGTGCTTTCTACGTGGTGAGCGCGAAGGGTGTGGGTTCGCGCGGGAACGAGTTGCGGCAAGGAAAATTTGACAAGATTGCTGAGACGGAGAAGTTCAAAACGCGCCTATCGGCAGTCGATGCCAAGAGTAACGGGGTGTACCAATTCACCGGAGCCTTCAGCGTGATTCCTTCGGATCGTAATAAGTATTTCAGCTTCTATCCGGCCAAGCCGACGAAACTCGGAACGCAGCCGGTTCCGGTGCCGACCCAAGTGGGGGAGCCTTCGGTTTTCAAGCACGTCGTGTATATCCTGAAGGAGAACCGCACGTACGACCAGGTGTTTGGCGACATGAAGCGTGGTGACGGCGACCCGAGTCTTTGCATTTACGGCGAGAAGATCACGCCGAATCAGCACGCTTTAGCCAGCCAGTTTGTGCTGCTGGACAACTATTATTGCAACGGGGTGCTCAGTGCCGACGGTCACTCTTGGAGCACCGAAGGAAATGCGACCAGCTACTTTGAGCGGACGTTTGGCGGATGGACGCGTAGCTACCCGTACGGGGATGACCCTATTGCCATTTCCAGCACCGGGCACATCTGGGATGCGGTAATCGATCGCGGTCTCACTTTCCGGAACTACGGGGAGTACGACTACGCTGAACCGATCAAGGGCGAGCGTCACGCCGCGATTCTCAAGGATTTTAAGTCGGGGACGCGGGCGATAAAGTTCTCCCACAAGATTGGCTTGGCTCGATTAGCGAAGTATTCCGATCCTGAGTGTCCCGGTTGGAACATGGAGATTCCTGATGTTTTGCGGGCGAGTTACTTCATTCGCGATGTGAAGGCAGCCGAGAAAACCGGCAAGTTGGCGAACCTGAGCTTTGTCTATCTTCCGCAGGATCACACTTCCGGAACAGCTCCCGGAACGCCGACGCCCGAAGCGCACGTGGCCGATAACGACCTCGCCGTTGGCCGGGTGGTGGAGGCAGTTAGTCAGTCGCGATTCTGGAAAGACACGGTGATCTTTGTGATTGAAGACGACCCGCAAGCGGGGTTTGACCACGTGGATGGGCATCGTTCAACTTGCTTGGTGATCAGTCCGTACACGCGCCGCTCGGCCGTGGTTTCTCAGTTCTACAATCAGGCGGGCGTTTTGCGGACGATCAGTCACATTCTGGGCGTCAAACCGAGTTCACGTTTTGAACAAACGGCCAATTTGATGACCGAGTGTTTTCAATCGAGGCCGGATTTATCGGGATTTAAGGCGCGTCCGAACTTGGTCCCACTTGACCAGGTGAACGTGGCGAAGTCGAATCAGTCGGCCATTCGGCTGGACTTGTCGCGGCCCGACCGGATTGACGAAAAGCTCTTTAATCGCCAGCTTTGGGCGGCGGCGAAGGGTTCGGCTCCGTACCCGGACGGATTCGAAGGTGCCCATGGCAAGGGTTTGGCGGCTCGCAAGCTCACTACGGTGACCGAAGTCGATGAAGACTAGTTTTCGGTAGCCGTCGTTAGGCGGTAAAGTTGACCGCCTCATGACGAAGTTCTCGAGAATATTCACCGCGTCTCTCATGGTCGCGGCCATCGTGCCACCGGCCGTCGCCCAAACGAAATGGACGGCGAAACATGCCAGCATCGAGACGCGTTGGGCTCGCGAGGTTTCTCCCACCAATGCTCTGCCGGAATATCCTCGGCCCCAAATGGTGCGGGAGCAATGGCTAAACTTGAACGGCGTGTGGGATTTTGGCATCGGGGAGGCGAAGAAATTTGACCGAAAGATCTTGGTGCCGTACGCGGTGGAAACGGCGCTTTCGGGCGTAATGGAGCACGCCGATCACCTGTGGTACCGGCGGGAATTCACAGTTCCGTCCGGCTGGTCCGGAAAACGAGTGCTGATGCATTTCGATGCGGTGGACTACGAGAGTGAGGTGATGGTGAATGGTCATTCACTCGGAGTTCACAAGGGTGGCTACGAGCCATTTTCGCACGACATTTCGCCCTGGCTAAAGCCGAGCGGAAAGCAAACGGTAGAGGTGCGGGTGTTCGACCCGACGGAAGGGGGTGGACAGCCGCGCGGAAAGCAAACGACCCGACCGGGCGGCATTATGTACACGCCGACTTCGGGAATTTGGCAGACGGTTTGGCTGGAGCCGGTGGCAAAGGCTGCGATTGAAAGTCTCAAGATCGTTCCCGACGCGAGTCTCAAGTCGGTCCGCTTAACCGTGAACGCCCCCCGAGGGGCCACGGCGAAGGTCGTAATCCGAGACCGGGGGCGGGCGTTGGGTGAAGTCACGTTGGCGACCAATTCCGAGGTTGAGATTCCGGTCGCAAACGCAAAACTTTGGTCTCCCGAGCGACCGTTTTTGTACGATCTTGAGGTTCGACTTTTCAGCGGCGGGAAGGAAACCGACGCGGTGAAGAGCTACTTTGGGATGCGAAAGATCTCACTGGGCAAAGTGGGTGGTGTGACGAAGATGTTGCTGAACAACCGGTTCACTTTTCAGATCGGACCCCTGGACCAGGGGTATTGGCCCGAAAGTGGATTGACCCCACCGACCGAATCGGCGATGAAAAACGACTTGGTGACCATGAAGAAGCTCGGCTTTAACATGGTGCGAAAACACATTAAGGTTGAGCCGGCGCGTTGGTATTACTGGGCCGACCGACTGGGTCTGATGGTTTGGCAAGACATGCCCTCCCCAAATTCGTACATTGAAAATCCCCCCGCAATTGATGTGGCGGCGTTTGACAAGCAGGTGGAAAACGTCGTTACAACGCACGGGAATTCCCCCGCAATCGTCATGTGGGTGATCTTCAACGAGCAACAGGCCCGGCACGATACGGCACGGTTGGTCAACAAGGTGAAGTCGCTCGATCCCAGTCGATTAGTAAATCGTGACAGTGGCGGCGGTTACGATCCGGATGGCAAAGAGGGGGAAGTGGGAGATATCGATGATGTGCACTCATATCCGCCTCCGGCAGCACCGGGGGCTAGTCAGAACCAAGCGCTGGTTTGCGGAGAGTATGGCGGCCTTGGCTTCATCATCAAGGGGCATACCTGGAAAAAGGATGGCTGGGGATATGCCCTTACGCCAAGCCAAACGGAGCTTCAGGATACATACGGACTCTTTACCGCAAAGCTGAAAACCTTGCGGGACCAGAATGGCCTGAGCGCCGCGGTTTATACGCAAATCACCGATGTGGAAATTGAGTCGAACGGGCTGATGACGTACGACCGGATTCTAAAGGTCGATCCTCGTAACATCACCCTCGCGAATCGATTTGCCTATCCCGTGCCAACCATTATTCCCGTGGTGCCCACTTCCGAAGCTTCGGCGCAGGAGTGGCGCTACACGTTCGAAAATCCGGGTTCGGATTGGAATGCGACTTCATTCGGAGAGACGGGATGGCGAGTGGGTCCGGGAGGATTTGGACATTCCGTCGCCCCGGGTAATCCATTGGGAACCGCTTGGGAAAGCGGAGACATTTGGCTGAGACGGACGGTGCGGATCCCGAAAATGAGCGCGGCGGCGATAGCGCAGCTCGCGGTGCGTCACTGCCATGACGAGGACTTAGAGGTATGGATCAACGGCGTGCCGGCGTTCTCGGCGAAGGGCTACATTAGCGATTACGCGAACGCGGCCATCTCCGATGCCGCCAAACAAGCGATACGGTTCAACGGCGATAACGTCATCGCCGTTCATTGCCGCCAAACCTCGGGCGGGCAATTCGTTGATGTTGGGCTGGTTCGCATCGTCCCACCGAAAAAATGACGCTTCATTCGGGCCCTGAATTAGATCAGGGCTCGGATTGCTGAAAGGTGCCGATTTGGCTCACGAACGGCACCGGACGACCGGCACTGTTCCGGGCGGTGATGGAGACTTTATAGCTTCGAAGTGAAGTCGTCACGTTGTCCGGAATGGCGATCGCACCGGAGTACTCACCGGTGGTGACGTTGTGATCCATGACCACCGGACTGCCACCCACCGAGTAAAAGTCGTCGCGGACAACCGTCATTTTGACGGTCGCCGGGTTGACGTCCAGAGTTGGATTGAGGGTGATGCGACCGGTCACCACGCCAGGTGGGCTACCCGTCGCGGGAATTACTTTCACCGGGGTTCCAACGCTGTTGGTGAGTGACAACGAAGCCGCCAGGATATTGTTGTCTCCCGCCTCCACGCCGCCTCCGCATCCAACCAGCGGGGTCAGAACGGACACGAACAGAGACATGTAAATCAATTTTTTCATGGGAAGATCATTTGCCGTGGGTGACCGGGTCCACCGCGCACGACCCATTCATGATACTGATCTCGACCGTACGCTTGTCACGTACGGTCCGACAAACCATTTCATTCGGTAAGGGCTATTCGGGCAATCGACGGCAGGATAGTGGTTTGAACTAGATCTGCTTGTAATAAATTGCCGTCGCGGTGAGAGAGCCGTCGCCTTGACGGGCGTAACCAGGGATTTCGCCGACCCGCGAGTAGCTCAGCGAGCGGTAGAGCGACTCGGCCTCGTCACCGGCCATGGTATCGAGAATCAGCAAACTTCGGGAGCGGCGTTTGCCTTCGGCCTCCACCGCCGCCATGAGAGATCGCGCGAGGCCCTGGCGTCGGTGCGTGCGCAGCACGAACAGTTTTTGCAGCTCAGCTCGGTGGGCAGCATTTGGTTGCGTTGCCGGGTGGATCTGGACGGCTCCCACGATGGTTCCGTCGACTTCGGCGATCACCATTGCCCGGGTATCCGCCGAGACTTCTCGCAGTGTCGATTGCCAAAAGCTGGCGGCTTGAGTATCGGTAAGCGGAGGGAGAAAACCAAGGGAAGCCCCGGAATCTACGGCATCGCGAAGAAGGGCGATCAATTCGGGCAGACGCCGCAGACCTTCATCGGCGGGCAGCAGCCGGATATTTGCCTGGAGACTCACGACTTCGTGGCCGCCTCCAGCAGCTTTTCAATGAGGATTCCGTTAATGCGCATTCCGGAAACATTGGCATTTTTTATGGTGACATTGGAGAGATTGACGTCCTCGAGGATGGCGTTTTCGAAGGTCACGTCATTAAAAGTCGTCATCGTCAGGTTGACATCCATAAAGCGGCTGCCCCGAAAACTCACGTCTTGCACGTGGCTATCGCTCAAATCTTCATCCACAAATTCCACTTTTGAACCTTACTCTACGGCTGCGAATTTGTGAAGCCAGTACACTCATCGGCAGTGAGTGAAGCCGGACCAGGTCCCGAACAGGTTTGCACATACGATCCTCTGATCGAGCTAATGTCGCGGTTTGAGAATGTGCGAGCGACGGGCGGATCGATTGATCCGTTTGAGAACCTTTCTCCCGACGAATGTCTAAAGAAGCACATCATCGACGGGATCAAGAAGCATCTAGAAACCCACCTGGAAGCCGCGCTCGAGACGCGCGAGCCGCTTAGCATCATCAACGACGTGCTACTCGACGGCATGAAGACCGTGGGCGAGCTGTTTGGGGCCGGAAAGATGCAGCTCCCGTTTGTGCTTCAAAGTGCGGAAGTCATGAAGGCGGCGGTGCGGTTTTTGGAGCCGCTAATGGAGCGAACCGAAGGCTCGGAAAAGGGCTCGATTCTGCTGGCAACCGTGTCGGGCGATGTGCATGACATCGGCAAGAACCTGGTCGATATCATTCTCACCAACAATGGCTACCGGGTCGTGAACATCGGGATCAAGCAGCCGATTGAAAATATCATCGAGCAGGCGGAGGCTAACCACTGTCAGGTGATTGGAATGAGCGGGCTACTGGTGAAAAGCACGGTCATCATGCGGGACAACCTTAGCGTTTTGAACCAGCGAAAGCTCAGCCATTATCCCGTGATTCTTGGCGGCGCTGCGCTGACCCGCAACTACGTGGAGCAGGACCTGCGCGCAATTTATGAGGGACGCGTTTTTTACGCGCAAGACGCGTTCGAAGGACTGCGTCTGATGGCGGAGATTGAGAAGCCGGCAGCGGAAACGGAGGCGGAAGGGGATGCCGACGCGCCGGTGCGGGTAGCGAGTCATCGGGTGGATTCGCTCGATCCAGCTCTTTACGTATTTGCCGGCGAACGGTCTGAGGTGCGACCGCTCGATTCGGTCCCGGAACTACCTTTTTACGGTGCTCGGCGGTGGGATCGATTTGACATTTTTGAGCTGTATCGCTATATCAATCCCACCGCGCTATTCCGGGGCCAATGGCAGTTTAAGCGTCCGGAGGGCATGGGGAACTTGGACTTCAATGCGTATCTGGAGCGCGAAGCGGGGCCTATTTACCAACGGTTGCAGCGGGAACTTGCTAATGTTCTGAAACCTCAGGTGAAGTGGGGATATTTCTGGTGCCGGAGCGAAGGAAACGATCTGGTGATCCTGCACGAGGACCAGGCCACGGAGCGAGAGCGGTTTCGGTTTCCTCGCCAACGGGATGGGCGGCGGCTCTGTCTGGCGGACTTTTTCCGCGAAGACCTGGACGTCGTGGGATTTCACGTCGTGACCGCGGGGCCGGAAATTTCTCGGCGTGAGAAAGCGCTGTTCGAGGCGGGGGATTACCAGGACTATTTGTTTACGCACGGTATGGGAGTGGAAACGGCAGAGGCGTTGGCCGAGTATTGGCATCAGCAAATTCGTAAGGAGCTTCATATCGACGCGGAAGAGCCGTCAACGATGAAGGAGTTGTTCGGAGCCAAGTACCGAGGGGCACGGTATGCGTTCGGCTATCCCGCGTGTCCCAACCTTGAAGATCAATCCAAACTGATGGCGCTGCTCGATCCGTCGGATATCGGCATTAGCCTCAGCGAAGAGTTTATGTTGGTACCTGAACAGAGCACCAGCGCCATCATCGTTCACCACCCCGAAGCTAAGTACTTTAACATTAAGTGATGTCTATGCCTGCCCCGATTGATGTTTCCTTTGATCAGATCGTTGCCGCGCGGCATCGAATTTCCTCTGGGATTGACGTGACTCCCTGCACGTTGTCAGAGAGCCTGTCAGACACGTACGGGGCAAACATTTACACCAAGCTTGAGTATTTGCAGCGGACCGGGAGCTTTAAGGAACGCGGGGCGAGAAACGCCCTACTGTTGCTACCGGAAGAAGTCCGTGGGCGGGGAGTGATTGCCGCCAGCGCGGGGAACCATGCGTTGGCGTTGGCTTTCCACGGGCGTAATTTGGGGATCCCCGTCACGGTGGTGATGCCCGTATTTGCCCCGTTGGTGAAGCAGGAGCGGTGCCGACGGATGGGGGCTCACGTTGAGCTTTACGGCGAGAATATTGCCGAGGCAAAAGACCGGGCGGATGAGCTTGCTGCCGAGCGGAACTTCACCTACATCCACGGGTTTGACGATCCGCACGTGATCGCGGGAGCGGGCACGGTGGGGCTGGAGATTTTGGAACAGGTGCCGCAAGTGGATGTGGTGATTTGTCCCATTGGCGGCGCCGGACTGATTGCCGGGCTGGGTCGCGCCATGAAGACCATTAAGCCGTCGGTGCAGATCATTGGCGTGGAGCCCGACCACGCCCCTAGCTTCACGGCGGCCCTGGCGAATGGTTCCCCCATCCGCGCTGCGGTTAATCCCACGCTGGGTGACGGCCTTGCGGTACCGATCGTGGGAGCGAATGCTTTTGCGATTGCGCGACAGGTAGTAGATCAGACCGTGTTGGTGGATGAGGCGGCGATCGCACTGGCGATCCTGCGACTGCTGGAGGGCGAAAAGGGCGTGGTGGAAGGCGCGGGCGCGGCGCCATTGGCGGCGCTTATTCGGCATAAGGTGCCGCATCTGGAAGGGAAAAATGTGGTGTTGGTGCTTTGCGGAGGGAATATTGACCCGGCCGTATTGGGACGCGTGATTGAATACGGATTGGTAACGGATGGACGAATTGCCCGTTTCCGGACCACAATTTCGGATCGTCCGGGCGGATTAGCGCGACTGACTGCCCTCTTTGCTGAGTACGGCGCAAGCGTTAAGCAGATAACACATGAGCGCGCATTTGCATCTCCCGATGTTTCGATTGTTGAAGTTGATTGTATCATCGAGACTCGCAATCGCAATCATATTCAAGAAATTTTAGCGAAGTTAGCCGAAGACGGTTTTGAATGTAAGGGCATTTGAGCGAAACCCTTATTTTTCTGGGAATATTCCCGTCCAAATGAATCCGATTTTCTGACTTTCCTAATCGATAGGACGCAACCAATCGGCGCATTTTTTCGCGGGTCTCGAATTATTGATGCAGTTGCTCGGCTGAGTTAAGGAAGCTACGTTTGGAGTTCTAAAGACGAATTTCTCTGCCATTTTTTCCGGAAATGCCTATATCATGAATTGGGGATTGGTTTTCAATGAAGGAGTTGAATTTTAGCCTTCCGGTAACGGAGTTGGGCCGCTTACAGTTTTTGACGGGTGAATTCGTTGGTGAACAGGTGGTTCAGATGCCAAACGAGGCCGGGACTATGCCGTTCAAAGCGCACTAGGTGGGATCTTGGGAGCCGTGTGATCGGTATATCCAGATGTCACAGTTTGCAGAAAATCGCGCCGTGGGCGCCCGTGACTCTGTACATTTTCTCGGGACTTATGACTTAAGGAAGAAGCATTATGTGCTGCATATCTATTCCTCATGGGCGCCAGAGATGCAGGTTCTTACCGGCAATTTTGAAGGGTCGGCATTAGTGCTTGTGGGGCAACCCAGCGAGACCCTATTCGGCTTCGACCGGCATCGCCTGACGCTCACTCCAACGGATTTGGGAATTGAATTCTATTGCGAGCGTCAGGAACTGGGAGATTGGATCCTTTACCGCCGGTGCGGGTACGAAGCCACCGAGATGTCGGCCCGGACCCGTCCGCGGCCGGAGTGGCCCCCGAAAGGTTTTACGTAGAGGCCATCCCGCTAACCGAGTTGATCGCGGCGCGAACTACTCGACGGACTCGGCAAATACCACCACCAGTCGTCGGGGGATATTTAGGCTGGCAGGAAGAATAAACAGCAGGCCGTCCGCTGGTTTGAGGCTGACTTTGAAATTGGTACTCGGAGGCTCATTTGTTGCGACGGCGACAGAGAAGACGCCGGCGGAGAATTGGCCAGTGAATTCGAAGGTGCCCGTGCCGGGGCGAAGGAATGCATACTGGACTTTAGCGGTCCCGCCATCGATGACCCGGCTTCGACCCGCCGCGACCAGCTTCATTCGACGGTTATCCATCTGGGATTGCAGCATCTTCTCGATGCCGACCTGGGTGGAGGTGACGTACTCGACCCCCGACTTCGTTTTGTCGGTTTTCACACCGGTAAACATGAAGTTGTTGTTGATGTTGTAGGTGCGGACAAAGTAGCTGATGTCCGGGGCGGGCATGGCGTATCCAATTAAAACGGCGGCGAGAGGTGTGATCACTCACCTTTGGACGTCGAGGAGGATCTTGCCGGTTCGTTTTGTTCGGTTGTGCGTAGGCAAAAGGGCCAGAGTGTTGTAAATTGGACGCAGTATGTCGAAGATGACACTGCGGGAGAAGCTCACTCATCTCCACTTGCGCCTTGGGTTCGGCGCAACCCCGACGGAGTTGGATCGAGACGAAAAGCTGGGGCTGGATAAAGCGATTGACCGGCTGATTGATTTCGAGAAGGTGGACGAGCAGTTTCCGGTTTCGCCCTACGAGTTCAGTTGGCGAGGTAATGACGATGCCGATTTGGGGTCCTACACCTTCCGAAACTGGTGGGTGCTGAGGATGATGGCGACGGAGCGCCCACTCCAGGAAAAGCTGACCTTGTTTTGGCACTCGCATTTTGCCGCCGGCGACAATAAGGTCGAGGACGGGGCAATGATGCTGGACTACGTCGAAGGATTGCGCCAAAACGCTAACGGGAAGTTTGTGGATCTTCTGCGTTCGGCAAGTCAGGCTCCGGCGATGATGCGTTATCTGGACATGACGCGAAGTATGCGCGGTCACCCGAACGAGAATTTTGCCCGCGAGGTGATGGAGCTCTTTACGCTGGGAATCGACGGCGGTTACACGGAAAAGGATGTGCAAGAGGTATCGCGGGCATTGACCGGTTGGGGGATGATCCACTTCATGTACGAGCTGCCAGGCACGATGACCGAACGACTCAAAGAGTCGATCAAATATCAGCGGCCTTTTTCGAGCTTTTGCTATATGCCGCCGCTGCACGACCCCGGCGATAAGACGATTCTCGGAAAGACGCGGGCGTGGACCGGCGAAGAGGTTTTGGACTTATTGGCGAACCACCCCAAAACGGCGGAGCGGATCTCGAGAAAGCTCTGGCTTTTCTTTGGGGGAGAGAATCCCGGCCAGCCGGAGGTTGATCGGGTGGCGGCGGCATTCCGCCGGTCCCGCGGCGACATAAAGACCACTTTGAAGGCATTGGTGAAGAGTCCGGAGTTCTGGTCCGATAAATACGTGCGACAACTCCCCAAAAACCCGGCAGATTTTGTGATCGGAATTGCCCGCGTGCAGGGAATTGGGAAGTGGTTGATGCAGAGGCGTGATCCGAACGCCACGGCATATACCAAGATCACCCAGGTGATTCCGGACAATTGTGGGTACGCGGCATACCGGATGGACCGGGCCGGGTTGATCTTGTTCGTGCCGCCCGATGTATCCGGTTGGAAGTGGGGTTCGGCGTTTATCACTCCGGCCACCATGGCGGAGCGCTATCAATACCAAGGGATGTATATCGCCGACCCGGGTAAGCCGGACGTGGCGTCGCAATCGGTCATGTCATGGGTGACTTCAAAGAACCCGGCGACTTCGGAGTCGATGGCAAGGTTGGTCTGTGAGGCATATTCCGTGTTTCCCTCTGCAAGCACGCTCAAGCTGCTTACGAAATACATCGACGATCAAGGCGGAATAAAGAGCGCCATGGCGACGGGCGCTTGGAGCGGCATTCACTTCGGTTGCATGAAGTATCTGGCTGCCGCTCCCGAGATGCACGTGGGTTAGCGGCTGATTCCGGTGGTCGGAACGTGAGATACCAGCGCCTGGGCATGGCTTGCGGCCGATAGACGGAATTCTCCCGCGGAGGCGGGGACCAGTACCGTTTCATAGCGACCAAGGGTGGCCTGGCTATTCGCGGTGGTGACGGCGAGGGCACCATCGATTGCGGTGACGAGATAGAAGGACTCCGCCCGCGTGTTCACGATGAGCGGCTCGATCGCGCAATCGTAGCGATCGAGCTGGAAGTATTCAGATGCGAGGATTCGGTGGACGCCGTAAGCCCAGGGGACGCCGAGATAAAAGGGGGCGATACCATCGGGGTTGGTGACGCGAACCGATTCTTCGATGTGGAGGGCACGTCCATCGGAGGCAGGGCGGTCCCAGTCCCAGACTCGGTAGGTGGTGTCGCTGGTTTGTTGAACTTCGTAGAGCACCAAGCCGGGCCCGAGCGCGTGCATCGTGCGGGCGGGCATCAGGATGGCGTCGCCAGCGGCGACATCGGTGAAAGCGCTCACGTCGCGGATGGTGGCGGATCGGATGGCATGCGCCAAGTCTTCCGCACTGGTTCCTGGTTCCACGCCCGAAATCACCTGGGCTCCGTCCGCCGCCTCTAGGAAGTACCAGGCTTCCGTTTTGCCGAATGCTTGCGGTCCCACCATTTCGGCCGCCAATGCATCATCGGGATGCACTTGGATACTGAGCCAATCGGCGCAGTCCAGTAGCTTGATGAGTAGCGGAAAACGCTCCCCCGTTTTTTGAAGGGGAGTGGTGCCTAGAAGCTCGGCACTGCCTTTGGCGGCGATTTCCTTGAGTTGCTGACCGTCATACGGTCCGCCATCCACGTAGTTATCTTCGTGGACGATCCACGCTTCCCCCGTGGGAGGAGACGTGGGTTTGAGCGATTGGCCGCCCCACACGCGAGATCGATATTCCGGTACTAATCGCAGGAGAGGCAGCATGTCAGTAGGATACTCGCGGCGTATCCAGGTGTTAGACGCCGATTGATTCACGTTCGGATATGATCAGACCGATGATCGCGTTTCTTCTAGCGGGCTCCGTCGCCGCCGCTGGTCAATTTCAGCCGGTTCCCTTTACCCAGGTGAAGCTGAGTGACAGTTTTTGGGCACCGCGCCAGCAAACCCTTCGCAAGGTGACCATGCCTCACGCCCTGGATCAGTTGGATCTGCCGGGCGGAGGTCTCAAGAATTTTGATCGCGCGGCACGTATTATTCACAATTTGCCGGGCGATCGGACGGGTTATGACGGATTCGTTTTTCAGGATAGCGATAGCTACAAGATGATTGAGGCCATTGCCTACTCGTTGGCGGATCATCCAGATCCGGTCATGGACCGCCGGGTGGATGCGATCATTGCCCGGATGGCGGCGGCGCAGATGCCAGATGGATATCTGAACACTTACTACACCGTTAAAGAACCCGGCCGGCGGTTGACGAACCTACGCGACAATCACGAGTTGTACTGCGCGGGACACCTTTTTGAAGCCGCCGCCGCCCACTACCAGGCTACCGGAAAGAAGAACCTGCTCAACGTGGCGACCAAGTACGCCGACTTCCTGGCGGCGACCTTCGGCGAAGGGAAGCGGGCCGGTTACTGTGGTCACCCGGAAAGCGAACTGGCGCTAGTGAAGCTGTGGCGGGTGACCCAGAAGCCGGAATATCTGGAACTGGCTCGGTTCTTGGTTTCCCACCGCGGCGAGCACTTCTTTGCTAAGGAGCACAACACTCCGGAGCGAGACTTCGACGGAACCTACTGGCTGGACGACGTTCCAATTAGGCAGCATAAGAACATCAAAGGGCACGCGGTTCGCGCGGCGTACCTGATGAGCGGCGCGACCGATATCGCCAGCTTGACCAACGATGCGGCGCTGCTGAAGATGGTGGACCGCGTTTGGAAAAACACCGAGTACAAAAACACGTTTGTGACGGGCGGAATCGGTCCCAGCGGAAGCAACGAAGGGTTTACGACGGACTACGATCTTCCGACGTACTCGGCCTACCAGGAGACCTGTGCTTCCGTCGCGCTGGCGCAGTGGAATTGGCGAATGAACCAGCTGCACGGGGATGCGAAGTACGCCGACTCGTTTGAGCGGTCGCTCTACAACGGTGCTTTGGCGGGGATCTCGATGGACGGGGATCGCTTCTTCTACGTGAACCCGTTGGCGAGCCACGGGGATCATCACCGCCAAGCGTGGTACGGATGCGCCTGCTGCCCTCCCAATATCAGCCGTACCATTGCGGCCATTGGGGACTACATCTACGCTCAGGCTCCCAAGACTTTGGTGGTGAATCTGTACGTGGACAGCGAAGTGAAAGCCGCCGGGCAGCAGTGGCGAGTCACTTCGCAATTCCCGTGGAATGGCAAGGTGCGGCTAACCCGCTTGGATAATGGCGGGGAAGACACGCTGAAGTTACGCGCCCCAAGTTGGGAGCCGAATGCACCGCTGGCGGTGAATGGAAAGGCCCTGAAACTGGCCGTGAATCAGGGGTACCGCACGATTCAGCGCAACTGGAGGAAGGGCGACACGGTCACGGTGGACTTTTCGCTGCCGGTCCGCCGTTTAACGGCGAACCCGCTGGCGAAGGATCTTAATGGTCGCACCGCATTTGCTCGCGGACCGCTGGTCTATGCGTTTGAGCAGGTGGACCAAACGGCCGATATCGACGCGGTCTCGGTACCAATCAGCGAGACGTTCAAACCGAAAATGACCAAACTCTGGGGTGGCACGATGCAGATTGAGGGCACGGGCTACACGGGGGGAGGTCAGTGGACCGGTGGACTTTACGATTCCGCAGCGGCACCGAACCCGGTGAAGTTAGTCGGTATTCCGTATTACGCCTGGGACAACCGGAAGGCGGGACCGATGCAAGTTTGGCTGCCGACCTCGCCAGCGGTTTCGCCCGTTCGGGGACCAGAATCGCTCGCCAAGTTCACGATGAGCCACGTCAGCGGTAATTGCCAGCCATGGGCGATTAATGATGGCATCGAGCCAAAAAGCAGTGGGGAGCAACCCGCCGCATTGACTCACTTCTGGCCGCGCAAGGGTGGCACGGAGTGGATGCAGTACGAGTGGAAAGCGCCGATTGCGATCAACGGAACCCAGATCTATTGGTTCGATGATACGGGGCGCGGTGAATGCCGAATCCCGGTCTCGTGGCGGATGGAGTACCGAGATGGAAATATCTGGAAACCGCTGCCAGTAACGAACTATCCGTTGGACAAGGATAAGTGGATCAAGCTGACTTTCCCGACCATCACCACGACGGCCCTTCGCTTGTCGATCAATCAGCAACCCGAGTTTGCCAGTGGCATCCACGAGTGGCGAGTCTCGGTCGATGAAGACTAGTAGTCAGTACTGGCGCTAGCCAGTACTTTGCATGGCCGCGGCGAGACCAGCGATGGTTTGCAGCATCGCTTCTCGGTAGGGGCCGGCCTGTTCCGCTTCGGACAGACTGGCCCAGCGGTCCATGAGTCGCAGTTGCATCACGCTCAGCGGCATCACTTCGGGGTTTCGGAACTCGATAGTGTTGCGAACCATGCGGGCGTGTTCCATCAGTCGCCGCTGTTCGGTGACCAGGAGGACCATTTCGATGCTGCGTTCGTATTCCTGTTCTATCGCGGCGGTGATTTCGGGATCCTGCGGATCGCGGGCGGCGTAGAGGCGGAACGTTTCTCGGTGGGCGCGCCCCAGTTCCAGCTGCGCGTTCGCGACCACGTTGCGGAAGAAAGGCCATTCGCGGTGCATTTCCTGGAGCTTTTCCGCGCCGCCGGGCTCCGTTGCAATTTCCGATAGGGCGACGCCGAGTCCGTACCAGCCCACCAGAGTGGCGCGATTTTGCACCCAGGCGAAGTTCCACGGGATGGCGCGTAAACCTTCGATGCCGGTGATGCCCTGGCCCGGTCGGAAAACGGGGCGGGAGGCGATCGGAAGGAGCGAGATGTGCTCAATGGGCGTGGCGAGCGTGTAGAACCGCCAGAATCCTTCGGTTTCGTAGACCAATTTTCGGTAGGCCTGCCGCGATGACGCTTCCAGCCGATCCATGATCTCGGCGTACCGGGACTCAGCGCCGGTGTTCCCGAGGCCATAGGCGGCGAGGATCGCGGCACTGACGATCTGCTCGAGGTGGCGATGCGCGATGGGTGGTAGTGAATACCGGAAGCTGATGACTTCCCCCTGCTCCGTGAAGCGGATCTTCCCGGAGAATGACCCGGCGGGCTGGCTGAGAATGGCCCGATTCGCTCGCCCGCCACCCCGTCCGACGGTGCCGCCGCGACCGTGAAAGAGTCGGATGGGTACGTGTAGCTCCTGTTGCAGGCTGGCGATGTCGGCGAGCGTCTTTTGGAGCGCCCAGTTGGCAGCCAGGAAGCCGCCGTCTTTGCTGGAATCGCTGTAGCCGAGCATTACTTCCTGCGTGCCGCCGCGACGGGCCAGATGAGCCTGGTAAGCCGGATTGGAAAGTAAGGCACGCAGCAGATCCGCCGACCCGTGCAGGTCATCAATGGTCTCGAACAGAGGGACAACGTCCACCGCGTGCGGGATGCCTGCCTCCTTGGCGAGGATCAGGGCTTCTAACAGGTCACTCACCCCGTGGGTCATGCTGACGATGTAGGCAACGACGGCGTGAGCGCTGAGATCGCGATGGGCACGCCGAATGACGTGAAACACTTCGAGTACTCGGTGTACGGTCTCGGACCGCTCAAAACCGGCGGGTAGCAGTGGGCGCGGGTTGAGGAGCTCTTGCGTGAGAAGCTGGATTTTGCCGGGCTCGTCGAGATCGGCATAACTTTCGGTGACGCCAGCGGCGGCGAACATTTCGGCAATCGCCCGGCCTTGCTCTTCGCTGTGCTGCCGAACATCGACCGGAGCCAGGTGAAAGCCAAATGCATCGACGCGGCGAATGAGTTGCGGAAGGGCACCAAAATCGGCGACGGCGGCCGCGTAATTCTCGCGCAGTGAAGTCTGAATGAGAACCAACTCTTCCCGGAGATCATCCGGGCGGGTATAGGCGATGGGGTATCCGCCGGTGCGGCCCGTGGAGAGCATGCCAACCGACTTTTGCCAGGTCTCATTCAGCCGCATTTCGATGGCAAGCAGTTTGAGGACGTACGGCTCCTGAGAGTATCGTCGGCGAGTTTCGGGGCGAAAATCTAGGGTGGATAGGTCGTGCTCGAGCGAGGCTTTGAGCGCGGGGGAGACCCCTACGAGTTTGGTGGACTGCGTGAGCTCTTTGCGGAGGGCAGTGGCATCGGCAAGCAGGCGTTCGGTGATGACGACCCGGTGTTCGAGCAGCGTCTGCCAGGTGACTTCCGGCGTCACGTTGGGATTGCCATCGCGGTCACCGCCGACCCAGGAACGATAGGTTAGAACGGTGGGGACGGTGAATACATGCCCCGGATACGCTTCCTTCAGGGCGAGTTCAAGATCGGCATGAAGCCACGGGACGACGTCGAGAATGGTCCGTTCGAAGAAGTAGAGCGCGTTTCTGACTTCTTCCTCCACCGTGAGGCGCTCGGCCCTCATTTCGTCGGTTTGCCAGAGGGTGGTGAGAATCCGTTCGATCTCGTTCTCGGTTCGGTTGGGAGCGTGAAGTGGATCGAGCAGGGTCGGCCCGGCTTGGCTTTGTTCCAGTAGCAGGGTGAGCTGCTTTAGCTTGTCCAGCACCGCGCGGCGCTTGGCTTCCGTGGGGTGAGCAGTGAGGGTGGGGGTGATTTCGATGCGGTCCAGAAGCGCTTGCACATCGGCGGCGGTCGCGCCACGACTCTTGATTTCGCTGATAGCGTCGGCGATGGATTCGGTCCGACCTCCCGATCGGGACCGATTCGCACGGACGATTTCTTTTTGTTCGGCAACATTTATGAGCTGGAACAGGACGGTAAATGCCCGGGCCAGTTGACGCAGAGTATCGGGACGATCGAGCTCGGGGTAGCCAGCCGGGTTGGGGTCGCGAACGAGGCGGCGGCCCAAATCAATGAGGTCGGCGTTACCCTGCTGCTCCAGTACCTTCCCGAGGAGTTGATCCAGCGTGCGTAGATCGCGCGAAAGTTCGGGCGATAGGGAAAACGCCTCCGGCTCCAGGTTCAAGAACGATCGCATAAACTTCTCTGGGCAATCGAAACTTTGCCCCCAACGTTTGTACCCGTGTTTGGGGATCCACCCAACCGGATTGCTGGCGTTAATCGGGTGCGATCCTCATAATGAAATCATGACGAGCAACTGGATCCTAAGATTGGAACGGCATTACCCTCGGCTAGCGCCGACGATTCCATCCATCTTGGCGGCCACCAGTGTATTGGAGGCCGCGTTTGGGGGAGGGAATAAGTTGCTGATTGCGGGCAACGGTGGGAGCGCATCGGATGCCAGCCATATTGCGGGCGAGTTACTGAAAGGGTTTCGATCGCCTCGACGACTGCCCGACACACTGCGTGATTCCTATCTCGACAGTCATTCCGAGCACGGGCCCCGGTTGCACGCTGGACTGCAGCGTGGGCTGCCGGCCATCGCTTTAGGCGATCAAACTTCGCTGGTCACGGCTTGGATCAATGACGCGGAGCCAGAAATGGTCTACGCCCAAATGGTGCAAGCGTTGGGAACGGCGGGGGATGTTTTCCTCGGCATCAGTACCAGCGGTAACGCCCAGAATGTGGTGCTGGCGACGGTAGCCGCGCGGGCGGTGGGAATGCGCACGATTGCCCTCACCGGAACGCCCGGAGGGGAGTTGGCGCGACTATCGGAGACGGTGATTGCGGTTCCCGAAACGGTAACGGCAGATATTCAGGAGCTCCATTTGCCGGTTTATCATGCGATTTGTAGTCAATTGGAAGAGAACCTTTTCGGCAAATAGAAATTGGCCTTCACTCGGTGAGTGAGGGCCAATTTGGTTTCCGCGGGCTTGGCTTTACGCTTTACCGGGCTTTCCCGACCATCCGCGATGGGACTTCTTCGGGCTAGCGTTTCCGGAGTCGTGATCGGGACGCGGCGTGACCGGTCCCGCAGCCGGGGCCGGCTTGCCGGTCGGCTTCTTAAATCCCGGTTTTCCGGTCACTCGGGTTGACGGGCGCGGCGCGCCGGATTCGGCGCGAGGAAACTCCGGCTTGGAGTTTTCCGGACGCGGGAAGGACGGGCGGTCGCCTTGGTTACCGCCAAAGGGCCGATCATTGCCACGGCCATAGTTGGGTCGATCGTTATTTGGACGCGCATTGTACGGGCGATCGTTGTTGGGGCGACCGTAAGGCTGGTTAGCGTCGCTCCGGTAATTGTTGCCCTTGTAGCTGCTTCCCTGATATCCGCCGCCCTGGTTTCCGCCGCCTTGGTTTCCGCCCTGATTGTAGGGACGGTTTCCTTGGTAGCCACCTGGGCCACGATTTTCCTGAGGACGCGCGTTGTACGGTCGATCGTTACCGTTGGATCGATCGTTATAGGGTCGATCATTATTGGGCCGATCGTTAGCGGGTCGGTCATTGTACGGCCGATCATTTTGCGGTCGATTACCGTACGGGCGGTCATTGCCGGAGCGATCGTTATTGTACGGTCGCGCCTGATTTCGATCGCCGTAAGCCGGACGGTCACCGTAGGGACGCGCCTGGTTTTGGCGATCGCCGTAGGCGGGTCGATCGTTGGATCGGTCGCCATAGGATCGGTTACCGTCGGGTCGGTTTCCTTCCGGTCGGTTGTAGCCGGAGCGGGGAGCGTTGGCGCGATCCTGCCAGCTTTGCTGACCCTCGGATCGAGGAGCGTCTACGGCACGCGGGGCGTAGGGCCGGTCTTCACGATTTTGCTCGCGGGCCGGGATGACCGGGCGCTCGCGACCGGGAAAGGAGTCCTCCCGAACGGGCATTCGATCCACGGCATCACTGAACGAGTTGGCCGCGGCTGGACGCGCGCCCGGTGCTCGATCCGGACGTCGTTGACGTCGAGCGGGGCCAGCGCCGCCGCGATTGCCGGCGGCACGGTTGCCACCCTGTCGAGGCGCGTGGAAGACGGGAGCGGACACCGTGCTGAGATCGGAGATCGGAATCTCGGTTCCCAACAGCTTTTCGATGTCGCGGACTTCTCGGGCCTGTTCTCGCAGAACAAGGGTAACGGCCTTACCCGTGGCACCGGCGCGACCGGTTCGACCGATACGGTGAACATAGTCTTCGGCGTGCTCCGGAACGTCCCAGTTCACGATGAGGGAGATCGCCTTAACGTCGATACCGCGTGCGGCGATGTCGGTCGCGACGAGGACGCGGTGGTATCCGGTGCGGAAACCTTCCATGGCCGATTGTCGCTGGGCGAGCGTTCGGTCGGAGTGGAGTTCACCGGCATGGTGCCCCATTTCTCGAACGATGACCGCTAGCTTACGTGCGCCATGACGCGTTCGGGTGAAGACGAGCGCCGGGCCATTGTTATCGCCGAGTAGCTTTTCGAGCACGTCTCGCTTATCGTCGTGGGTGACGTAAGCAACTTCTTGCTCCACCAATTCGCTCGCGGTGCCTTGAGGGGCAATCTCAACGCGGGCGGGGTTTCGCATGTGGCTGAGGGCCAGTTCCTCAATCTCCTTCGGCATGGTGGCGCTGAAGAGGAGGGTCTGACGATTCTCGGGCGTGAGGTCCAAAATGCGCTTGATGATTGGCGCGAAGCCCATATCGAGCATTCGGTCGGCTTCATCGAGAACGACGGTGCTGACTTTGCCGAGTCCGACGGTGCCCTGCATGAGGTGGTCCATCAATCGGCCTGGGGTCGCAACGATGAGGTTGCAGCGACCGCGAAGTTGGCTGATTTGGCGTCCCATCGGCGCGCCGCCAATGAGAAGGGCCGGGTGCAGACCGATCTTTTGAAGTCCAACGGCAATCTGTTCGGCGAGCTCTCGGGTCGGAGCCAGTACCACGCCGCGATCATCCTCGCCGAAGCGGGTTACCATGGGGAGCGCGAACGCGAGCGTTTTGCCGGTTCCGGTTTGGGCGATGCCGATCAGGTCTCGACCAGTAACGGCGATCGGAATCGCGGCTTGCTGGATCGGAGTCGGAAGGGTAATCCCGGCTTCGCTCAGCTGGGCAACTAGCTTAGGGGCCACGCCGAGATCGGCGAAGGTCGGATCGGTGGATACGGGGGCGGAACTGAAGATGGTTTCGACTTCCATATCGGCGACTTCCTCTTCCTCGCCGTCGAGTTCCATTTCCTGCTCGATGTTGGATTCCATCTCGATGGCTGCGATGAGGGTGGGTTCCACTTCGCCTTCGACTTCGGTGGTGGTTTCGTCCATCGCCTCATCCTCGGTAGCTTCGGGAAGGGTGGCGATCGCTTCGGCGATGGTGAGCGGGGAGCTGGTCTCCTGAATTTCGGTTACAGTTTCGGTTGAATTTTCGATTTCGATGTTAATTTCGTTCATTTAGGGTCACGGACGCGCCCCGGTACATCATCCGTCCCGCAACAGTGCAGAACGCATCTCTTAATGTGTGAGCGCTTGCCGGCTATACCGGCGATCGTATCAAGTCGCGCACCCGCGTCCATCTATTCGGAACGGGTGGAAAAGGAGTCGGCGGAGAATATGAGATTTATGTTTCTCACGCCATTCCGAATCGCAGGCCCGTGTTCACAACACTCGGCCGCATCGGTGGTCTCCTCAGACTGAACGCGTTATGATACCCGATTTGCAGCCACAAGCTTCGATTGGCCGGAGTCCACTCGTGGAGACTTTAGAACCAGGCCGACTGGCGGTCGATTTTGAACCCGGTTGTTTTGCCTTCTTCGTTGAGCGTGACCTGAACCGTGAGCCATGTGCTGTAAATAATTGCGCTATGGCGCGGCCCGGTCGCGGTAATTTCGGACCCGGAGTCGGCGGATTCAAACCCCAGTTGCTTGATCTGTCCCATCGCGACCGCTTTGTCGGCTTTATCGGCGACGTCTTTCTTAAGCTGGTCGTTCAGAGTGCTGGCTTCGCCGCCCACACCGGCCGCTACGGTCGCCACTAAGATGACCAAGAGCAGTAAAAATGCTGATATTCCAACCACGACCCAGCGTTTGGCGTTCATATGCTTCCCCGCAAAAAAAGACGGGGTTGACCACCTTTTTGGTCACAAATTCGGCAGCATTATACAGACATGTTAACCATCGCATTTGTGATGTCCGTGAATCCCGCGGATGTTAGCGAGTACACGCGCTGCCACCAGCCCATCTGGCCGGAGCTCACCCAGGTTTTGCTAGACCACGGAGTACGCGAATACTCAATCTTCCTGCATCCGCAAACCTACCAGCTGTTTGCGGTAGCCCAGGTTGAGAGCCAGGAGCGGTGGGATGCAATTGCGCAAACTGAAGTTTGCCAGCGCTGGTGGATGCACATGGCACCGCTGATGCCCACTCATCCGGACCACCGTCCGGTCTCAGTTCGGCTGGAGCCACTGTTCAGTTTGCGTGATTAACCGGTCCGGTACAATCTTAATCGGCCGGGGGTATAGCTCAGTTGGGAGAGCGCTGCAATCGCACTGCAGAGGTCGTGAGTTCGAATCTCATTACCTCCACCAGTTCGCCTAGAAACGCTTAAGGTCGTAGGGGAAATTTGTTCCTTACGTTTCAGAGAGGGTTACGTCGTTTCAGGAAACCCGCCCAAAAACCACAACCTGGATATTAGTATCAATGTGGCGGACCATATATCCGGCATCCATCCATCTAGCTTGTGAATTGCCCGCGTGATTTCCCCACCACGCTCGGTGGTTTCTAGAGGAAGGTGGCAATTTACCCACGACTGATTCTATTTCCGCGAATCTCATTGTCACTTCACACTGTCCACTCAAATTCAAGAATTTGGTAAGTTCGCTGTACCGGGGGCGTACTGATCCGGTCGACATAATTCGAAATTTAACATCCTGAGGCTCGTCGGTCGGAGGTACCCCAGCGACCGCTTGTACAGCAAGCATGCAAAACCTCCCAAAGCGCTGCTCGGGGAAAGTTGAATATTCGAACCAATTCAAACGGTATGCACCGACAAGTGAAATCGGGGCTTCTCGTCCCTTACTTGTGCCGCCTACATGCTCCGCCCAGGCGATTTGACCGATCAGCAATTGTCCTTGTCCAAAACTGAATGCTTCGTCCACCCGGTTACCGGGTGGACGAGAACCCCAGTACTTAGGCTGGTTGGTGAGAACGATCGCGTATCCCTCATCTGCTGCCCCCGAAGCAAGGATATGTTCCAATCGCTGAACGTCTTTCAGGAAATCGTATCGATTAATATCTTGAGCCCCAGCATCGACTAAGTTGAAGGTTTCCCCTTGATGGTCTACGCAAATTGGAGCTTTGAAATACTTCAATTCAACGGCTATGCGTCGACCGTTTGTAGAGTAAAGCAAGTCAAGCTTGTATCGTTTGTTCCCGATTGGCACGGGGATCTCAAGTCTCACCGCGACATCAGGATTTGTGACTTTTAGCTGCCATCCGAGCGCAAATTGAAGATCAGCTTCCGAGTGAAAGCATGGCCGCAATTTTGATAAGGCTGATATTGCGGTTGCCAAAGTCTGCTCCATAGCCCATTATCCATGCTTCGTAGTGACCGATCGGACTCTATCAAACCCAGAATCTGGAAAAACCAGGTTAGGGTCTGGCATCTGACTAACAGCACGGAACCGCTTTTTTGCACCTTGGCTGCGGGAATATCTACTAATCTCAGCTGTTCAGAATGATTGCATAGCAGCTTCCGTGACGAGGGTTACACTATCGCCTTTTAGCCTAACGTCAACGTTTGCCATTCTGGGCTGCAAACGAAAACTCGAATGGGACCTATTTCGGCGTGATTTGACGTCCGCGGGCCGCGAAGGCGGAAACGAGGTATTCGTCTCGCACCTGCGGGGATATCGCCAGACAGAATCGCTCACCGTTGACGAGTTGGATATCCAGAACCCGAAAGCTTTGACCTGATCTCATTTCTGTACCAATTTCGGTGGATTCGACTTCGTCCCAGCTCCAAAAGTTGTGGCGCCATCCTCGCCCCCACATGACGTTGTGGTTGATTCCGAGGTCGGAGACGACGACAATTGCCGTCGCAACCCACAGCATGATGATCGGAAGGAGAAACGCAATCATGAGAGACACCACGGCTGCGGCCGGGACAACAATCGTCCAGTCCGGCGGGTGTTGATCGGGGGATGGATGCAGACCGGCGGTCCAGCGGATAGCAAGAAGGACGGCGAAGCTAACCACGGCGAATTCAAAGTTTTCTCGGCCCGCTTCGAGACATGCACTTTAATTTTAACTAAGGAAC
>Ga0114959_10000120_pt1 | contig 72343 bp, 54 predicted proteins | sample C_130625_EF_Meta_FD_87317 | JGI IMG/M metagenome (GOLD analysis project Ga0114959, IMG submission 87317) | Freshwater microbial communities from Lake Croche, Canada to study carbon cycling - C_130625_EF_MetaG | ecosystem: Environmental > Aquatic > Freshwater > Lake | place: Lake Croche, Canada...
CAAAACATTTGGAATTACTGTAAATGCAGCGCCACCAATTGTAGACGTAATAACTGGTACTTCAACTATTTGTCCTAATACAACAACTCAATTAGCAGATGTAACTGCAGGGGGTACTTGGACTAGTAATCTACTTGCAGTAGCTAGTGTTGGTCCAACAACTGGTTTAGTTACAGGAGTTAAATCTGGTACAGCTACAATTACTTATAAGGTAACCAATAGTTGTGGTTCAGATAGTAAGTCAATTGTAATTACTGTTAGTCCTGCTGCACCAGTTGTTCCAGCAATAACAGGTTCAGCAACTGCAATGTGTCCAAACGGAACTAAACAATTATATAATTCACTTGCCGGTGGTACTTGGACTTCTGACAACAATACGTCTGCAACTGTTAGTACAAATGGTTTAGTAACTGCAATTTCCCAAGGTACTGCAACTATTACTTATACTGTAACAAATAGTTGCGGAACAGATTCTAAAACTTTTGGAATTACAGTAAATACTGCACCTCCTGTTGTAGATGTTATTACTGGTAATACAACTATTTGCCCTGGCGCAACAACTCAATTAGCTGATATAACACTTGGTGGTACTTGGACTTGTAATCCATCAACTGTAGCTACAGTTATTCCAAATACTGGCTTAGTTACAGGAATTAAATCTGGCACTGCTACAATTACTTATAAGGTTACCAATAGTTGTGGTTCTGATAGTAAATCAATTGTAATAACAGTTAGCTCAGCTGCTCCAGTTGTTCCAGCAATAACTGGAAATACAACAATTTGCCCTACTAAAACAACTACTTTAAGAAATACATTAACTGGAGGTACGTGGACTTCTAGTGATATAAACATAGCAACTGTTGGTTCTAATAATGGTTTCGTTACAGGCATTGCTCAAGGTACAGCTACAATTACTTATTCAGTTACCAATAGTTGTGGTTCTGATTCAAGATCTATTACTGTAATAGTAAGTCCACCAGCACCTACAGTTCCAACTATAACTGGTATTACTACAATCTGTCCTTCAACTACTACTCAATTGTCAAATGCGTTATCAGGTGGAGTTTGGACAAGTAGCAATGCAGCAATTTTGCAGGTAAACAATTCCACAGGTTTAGTAACTGGAACAACTTCTGGTACTGCAACAGTAACTTATACAGTAACTAACAGTTGTGGATCAAATGCAAATTCTATTGTAGTTACAGTAGATCCGGCAGCACCAAAAGTTCCAGCAATTACTGGTAGTAATAAGGTTTGTCCAAACAAAACTATTTCATTGAATAATGCTTTAGCTGGTGGTGTATGGTCAAGTAGTGATTTAACTGTTGCTACTGTTTCTAGTTCAGGTGTCGTATCTGGAGTAGCACAAGGCAATGCAATTATTACATACACTGTAACCAATAGTTGTGGTGTTGATTCTAAACAAATTGCTATTACTGTTAATGCGCCAATACCTGTAGTGCCTGCTATTACAGGATCTTCAAGTTTGTGTCCTAATACTACTGCACAATTGACTAACGCTTTATCAGGTGGTGTTTGGAAATCAAGTAATAGTGGTATTGCATCTGTGGTAAGTTCAACTGGTCTTGTTACAGCACTATCAAGTGGACTAACAACTATCTCTTACATTGTTACAAATTCTTGTGGTGCAGATACTAGTACACTTCCATTAACAGTTATTAAACCAATACAAACATATGTTCATATTAAAGCGGATACAACAACCATTTGTTCAGGTGGTACTGTTACATTTATTGTAGATAGTACTAATGGTGGTGGAAGTCCTCAATACCAATGGACAAAAAACAATTTGTTCATTGCTGGTGCAACTACTGATACTTACGTTGCCAATGGCTTGAATAATGGAGACGTAATTAATTGTTTGTTTACAAGTTCACTTGCTTGTGTAACTGGTACGAATGTATTTAGTAATAATATTAAAATTACAGTTAAGCCTAATCTAATTCCATCAATATCAATAAAAACAAATAGTGGTCAATCAAGTGTAGATACAACTTGTAAAGGAAGTCCTCTTGGATTTACGGCAACTGTTTTAAATGGTGGTACCAATCCTTTATTTCAATGGAAAGTAAATGGTTTTGATACATTAGGTAACGCTAGTAATGCAAATTTAGTATTAACAACTTTGAGTGATAATGACAAGGTAAGCTGTGTACTAAAAAGTAGTGAAGGTTGTTTGGCAAGTAATTATCCTATGAGTAATTTAATCAAAGTGGTAGTTATTGATAAACCTGCCATTACCAATATAGTAACTACTGGAAGTATTGTTTGTTATAATGGTGTTTTACAGTTAAGCAATCTTACTCCCAATGGAACTTGGTCTAGCAGTGCAACTAATTATGCAACTGTAAGTAACACTGGTTTAGTTAAAGGAGTAGCTGCTGGTAATACTACTATTAATTATGTAGTGGGGAATTCTGGAAGAAAGTGCTTTTATTCTACAGCTTCAATTAATATAGCTGTAGAAGGGTTGCCTTTAATTGCTCCAATAAATGCTAGTGCTTCATCAATTTGTAAAGGCGATAGTATTCTATTGACCAATAATATTAGTAAAGGCTATTGGAAAAGTAGTGATACTAACATAGCAAAAGCAGATAGTGTAAAAGGATGGGTATTAGGTAAAAAGCCTGGTAATGATACCATAAAATATATAATTAAAGGTTACTGTGGTATAAGTGAAGTTATCAAACCAATATATGTTTCTGGTAAAACACCTGTAAGTAAAAAAGCAGAAATCATTACTAAACCTACCTGTTTGTATCCTCTTACTGGTAATGTGAAAGTTTCTGTAAATGGATATTCAAATGAAAGTCCTTACCAATTCACTTTCAATAACAATACGTATACTGCACCAAATACAATTTCTAATCTAGGTGTAAATTTGTATCCGATAATGATTTACAATAATATTGGTTGTATTGTAGATAGTATTCCAAATTTTGTATTGCCATATAGTTCCAATGCCAATTGTGATACAATGTATGTGCCTTCTGGATTTATCCCTAGCAGTAATTCAGGTAATAAAAACCATACGTTGAAACCATTTGGTGGTGGTTATTTACAGTCAGTTTCTTTTAAAGTGTTTAACCGTTTAGGAAACTTGGTTTTCGAAAGCCACGACATAAATAGTGGTTGGGATGGAACTATGAATGGCAAACTTCAAGATGCTGGAACATATATTTGGTTCTTAGAGTACAAACAAGCAAATGGTGTTGTAAGACAAAATAAGGGTGTGAGTGTATTGATAAAATAAGTGAAAGTCAATGTGAATTTAAATAAATAGGCTGTCTCAAAAAGGCAGCCTATTTTATTTTATGGTATACAACTTTAGATTCCAGATTATGCAATTGGATTTGTAGTGAGATCCTTAAAGGAAATACGGTTAATTGTTTTTTTGGGAAGAAACAATATTGTAATTTAATAATGTCAAAAATTATTTTCAATTGAAAATCACAAAGACCATAATAAAATAAATAGATTCCTTTGTAAATGCTTAGATATGAAACATTTGAGGTTCGTAAAAACTTTTTCTTTTGTATACATCTGGGTTAAAATAATAAATGGTTTTTTGAATAGGATAAATCAATAGTATGTCAATATAAATGAATAGTGTATCTACATAAATAGTTTATAGAGCTACATAAATGAATTGTGGAGCTACATAAATGAAATATATAGCTACATAAATAAATTATACAGCTGCATAAATAAATTACATAGCAGAATAAATGGTTTATAGAGTCGCATAAATGATTTATAGGATTGAATAAAGGGTTTATCCAAAAAAAGTTCTCCAAGCAATATATTAAATGCTTCAATTAGTCAATTAATCATTTTCTGAAAGAATAAATTAAACCTAGAATTTGCAGTATGATTTTGAGTTAGAGCGTTTCAGTTTCGTAATAAAATTCCTATTGGATAATCTGGGTTAAAAGTATAATAGGGTGTATTTTGATTAAAATTTTTCCCGTTTTTAAGAAGCTGCAATTATAAATTCTGTTTCAAAAGCTGTAACTTTTTTTTAAAATTCCATTTTTAAACTCACTTTTTTCAGACCAATTATTTTATAAAAACCCATTGATATCCCTTCTTTACTTATTTTTACTTTTTGCAAACGATTGCATGTTTACGATGGTGAAAAAAATTTACTCTTTATTAATTGTTTTGGGGGTTGTTTTTGGTGTTGCTGCTGATTGTTGTTTAGCAAATGAACCAATTGCTGTTTCTGATGGACATATTGTAGTTCCTAGTTTATTATTCAAAAGATTTTACAGCTCTAATGGCTTGCCCGACGAAAGAATACGTTCTATTTTTCAAGACCACAGTGGCTATTTGTGGATTGGCACCATGAATGGAATTTGTAGGTACGATGGATTTTCTTTTAAAAACTTTTTCAAAACCAATAACAACAATAGCATAGCGGGCAACTGGGCGTATGCAATTACGGAAGATGCACAGCACAATATTTGGATAGCTACCAATGTAGGCTTTAGTAAATTTGATCAACAAAAAGAAACCTTCACCAATTATACATTACCCAATACCAAAGAAACTCAATTATCTAAGCGCGTAAATACGCTTCAATTTGATGAAAACGGAATGCTTTGGATGGGTAGTAAGTTTGGATTAATTCAATACAATCCAGTTTCAAATACTTTTAAACAATATAAGGATGCTCCATTAGCCACCAATATTTGTAAAATAACAAAGGGGGTGGGGCATTTTCTTTGGATTGCAACTGATAAAGGGGTAGTTCATTACAATATCGAGAACAATAAATTTGATTTCTTTAATCTTCAAATAAAACCCAATGCTTATGGAGATAAAATTTGGGGTTTACTTGAAACTCAAAACAAAGATTTGTACATTGCTACAGCTAGTAATGGACTCATGATATTACCATACAGCCTTAACTTTAATAGTTATGGCGCCATTCAAACTTTAAATAAATATCAAAATGGTTCTTTAGAAAATACCCAAGTTTTTGATATATGCAAATCAAATGAAGGAAATTTGTGGCTAGGAACGGAAAAGGGGTTGGTTAAAATAGCTCAACCAAGCAAGCCAAGTGCTTCAATTGCCTATTACAGAAACAATGCTGTTAATGATAAAAGCATTAGTAGTGATAGAGTATATTGTGTGTACATAGATAAAACAAATGTACTTTGGGGAGGTACTGAAATTGGGCTAAATAATTTGCATTTATCTACTTTGCCATTTAATTATTTTAGTTTTTCCAATTTACGGCTTACCGATCAAGTACGTGGAGTGTATTCTGAAAATGGTAAAGACGTTTGGTTGGCAACTTACAAGTCAGGGATTTATAATTATTCTGGTAATAGCGGTAATACTAAGTCATTCATTTTTCAACCAGAAAATTCCTTTTTAAATGGTACAAGGTCAGTAATTACTGATGAACAAAATGTTTACATTGGAACATTAGATGGGATTGTAAAGATTTCAAAAAAAAGCAACGCAAATCAACTGATTCTAAAAGGACATGCAGTTTTCTCATTGTATAAAGACAAGATTGGAAATATTTGGGTGGGCACAAACAATGGGCTCTTTAAGATATTGACTAATGGTGCAACTAAAGATTATGTACCAGCTTTTGCGGCAGTAAAAACATTTACTTCTTCTTTTATTAGAACAATTTTCGAGGACTATCAGGGCAGAATTTGGATTGGATTTGAGAATGGCGGTGTTGCATATGTAGATAAAAAGCTAGATAAGCCAGTACCAGTTTTGAATAAAGAAAACAAAGAAATGGTTTTTGGTAGAACAATTTATTCCATTACTGAATACCCCAAAAACACACTTTGGTTTGGCTCGGAAAGCGGTCTTACTAGCATTCAGTTTACTGATGAATCAACTAATTTTAGTACAGCAATTGTAAAAGATTATTCTGTACAAAACGGGTTGCCAGACAAATCGGTTAATGGTATTTTAAGCGATGAACAAGGAAATTTATGGATCAGTAGCATCAAGGGATTGGTAAAGTTTAATATTAAAAACCAGACGTTTCAAAACTATTTACCCAATATTTATTTCAACCATAGCAGTTGTTATAAATATAACAACCATCAATTTTATTTTGGAACTTCTGATGGTTATATTGAATTCGATCCTGCTAAAATTGTAGAAGACAAGTTTATTCCAGATATATCCATCTCTGATATAAAATTGTTTAATCAATCTATTAAAATAGATGAACAATTTAATGGTGATGTTATCCTTTCTCAATCGTTGTTTAATACTAAAAAAATTATTTTTAATCATAAAAACAATGTATTTACACTCGATTTTGCTGCGCTACATTTTGCCAATCCTGAGCAAAACAAGTTTGCCTACAAAATGGAAGGATTCGATAAAAGCTGGATTCAAACAACTGCTCAAAACCGAAGTGCTACCTATACAAATTTAGACCCAGGCAATTATGTTTTTAAAATAAAAGCAGCCAATTATTTAGGTATTTGGAACAATACACCTGTGCAATTAACCATCACAATATTGCCACCACCTTGGAAAACTTGGTGGGCAATTACGCTCTACATTCTTTTTTTCATTGTATTCATATACTATTTCACAATTTATGTTTTAGAACAAATAAAACAAAGGCACCAATTGCAATATGAACAATTAGAAAAAACACAATTGAAAAATTTAGATGCACTAAAAACCCAGTTTTTTACAGATATTTCTCATGAATTCAGAACCCCACTTTCTTTAATAGTTGGTCCAGCAGAAGAAATGTTGCATGCCAAAATTCATGATAGTGGTTTGAAACATAAGATTCAATTAATACATCGCAATAGTAAAAAACTGATGTATTTAATTGATGAATTAATGACGTTTCAAAAGCTTGATCAAGGCAAATTGCAGTTGAAGCCCAAAGAAGTAGATATGTTCACTTTTGCCAAAGATGTGCATAACAATTTTGAACATCTCGCAGAAAAGAAAGACATTAATTTTTCAATTTCTTCTGATAAAAGACGCTACCTCGCTATGGTAGATGCAGGGAAGATGGAAATGGTGTTGAACAACCTATTATTTAATGCCTTCAAATTTGTACCGCAAGGTGGAACAATAAAAATTAAACTAGAATATTGTGATGCTGAGTCGTTACCATCTGAGCCTAATAGCAATCATAAGGGAAATTGGTTAAAATTATCTGTTGAGGACAATGGAAAAGGAATTTCGGCCACCGACTTCAGCCACCTGTTTGAGCGATATTTCCAAAGTGATAGTGCTATAAAAGGTACAGGTGTCGGTTTATCTCTTACAAAAAATTTAGTGGAATTGCATGGCGGTATTATCACAGCCAATAGTGAGCCTGGCGTAAAAACTAGCTTTGCTTTTTATTTGCCATTGATTGCTGCACCTGTCATAAGCAATGTTCCAATTGAAGCCGAAGAAATACATTATCAATTAGATTATGATGTGAATGATTTGATAGACAATTCTGTTTTAACTGCTGAGGAACACATCAATCGAACCAAAACTAAAGATACCATATTGTTGGTTGATGACAATGTAGAAGTATTAGATTATTTAGAAATGGTATTTCAACATCAGTATAATATAGCAAGGGCAGAAAATGGTGTGAAGGCATTGGAATATTTGAGTAGCCATGAGCCAGATTTAATAATTAGCGATGTGATGATGCCTGAAATGGATGGCGTTACACTATGTAAAGCAGTAAAGTCAAATGTAGAAACTAGTCACATACCTTTAATATTATTATCTGCAAAATCTGCAATAGAAAATGCTTTAGTGGGATTAAAAACAGGCGCTGATGATTACGTAGCGAAACCATTTTATCCTGAATTGTTAAGGGCAAAAGTTTTTAATTTCATAGAAGCTAAGCGTAGGTTTATTGAGAAATTTACACAAGTAGAAGGGGGAGTAGTGGTTCCTAAAAATATTACCCACAATCCATTGGATGAAGAGTTTTTAAACAATGTAATAACCTCTATCAATGCCAATATAGATAACGAGGAGTTTAGTGTAGAGGAATTAGGTAGTATGGTGGCAATGAGTAGGAGCAATTTGTTTAGAAAACTAAAAGCCATTACTGGTCAAACACCTGTGGAGTTTATTTATTTCATTAGGATGAATAAAGCCATGGAATTGTTATTAAAAAGAAAGCACAGCATTTCTCAAATCTCCTTTGAAGTAGGCTTTAAAAGTCCATCATCATTCACCAAATCCTTTAAAAAGCAATTTGGAAAAGCCCCTTCTGACTATCTAAATGAAGCTATAGCCAAGCAAAAAGAAATAGATGGGGAGGATGAGTAGATTTAAAAATTTGAAAGTGTTCAACTAAATGCATAAACAAAGAATAACAGAAAGTCCATAACAAAAACTGTGTTTAATTGATTTGGAACTTTTTGCTATTCTTAGAAGTCAACATGTGTTTTACTTAATTTGATTATTTATCCATTCCAATATTTCAGTCAAAGCTTTTGGAGAAAATGTTTGTTCTATTGAAGCATATTCATTTGGAGAACCAGTTGTACATTCTTGAAACAGATGGTTAAGATTCGGCAATTCCTTTATTATTACATTTTTATTTCCTCCTTTTTCTAAAGCTTTTCGAATAGCAGTTAAGTTCTCTTTTGGAGACACTTGCAAATCTTTCTCACCATTTAAAGCCAATACAGGGCATTTTACTTTTTCTAAAAAGGGTAAGGGATTCAGTTTTATAAATTGTAGCATCCAAGGATTTAGTACTTGATTCAGTAGCTGTTGCACATATTCGTTTTCTGTAAAACCTTCTGGTTTCTTTTCAGTAGTGTCTATTTTTAAGGAATTTCTAATATAATTTGATATTTCTATTTTTAGCTGATTGGTATCTGTAGATTTTTTAATCATTTCAAATACTTTTTTATTTGCTATCTCGCTTTTCTTTAAAAATTCCTCACTAGCACCTGCTGACTTATTTATTAATTTTTGTTGTAGCAATAACAATTGGTCTCCTGGTAATCCTGGTCCAGCAAGCAGCACAATAAAAGCTATTTCATTAGATTTACTAGCAATAATTGGTGCAATTTCGCCTCCCTCACTATGACCAATCAAGCCAATCTTTTTCTTGTTTATTTCTTGTCTAGTCTTTAAATAATCTACCGCAGCTTGGGCATCAGAAGAAAAGTCTAAAGTAGTGGAAGTTTTAAATTCACCTGTAGACATTGCTATACCTCTATCATCATATCTTAATACTGCAATACCATTTCGAGTAAGATAATCTGATATTACAAGAAAAGGTTTATGCCCCAACAATTCTTCGTCCCTATTCTGTGGACCGCTTCCTGATATCAATACAACAACAGGAAATATGCCTTCTTTTTTAGGAAGGGTCAGTGTTCCTGCAAGGGTTATCCCTGCTGTTTTATTATAGAAAGTGATATCTTCTGAATAATAAGGAAACGGTTTTTTAGGTTCTTGAGGTTTTAAATGCTTTTCTTTTTCTATTTTTTCCTTGGTCAAATTCATATCAAATGGATGTCCACCTTGCTTAAAAGTTCCTACAATCTGACCATCTTTACCCAAAATACCTTCATATTCAATTTTGGCATTTGTTATGGTAATTTTTAAAGTTTGATTTTCAAATGTTGTAGTTGTTGCTGGGATACCTTTTACTCCTTGGTCTGGACTATCCATTGTTGTGCTAAAACCATTTTCAGTTTTTGTAATATGGAATGCAAGCCTCAGTTGAATACCCTGAACCTTTAAAGCTCCATTCCATTGTCCAATAATATCTTGACCATACCCAACTACAGTAATGAATACTGAAAATAAAATCATTTTAATCTGCTTCATTTTTCTTGCTTAATTATTATTAATTGTTTAGTTACTGCTTTTCTTTATGAAATTGAATATTTGAATATACAACTGGTAATATTGCCAAAAGGGAAACAATTATGGCGAACACAATTGTTAATGAAAAGCTGTTCTTAATTAGGAAAGCTAGTATAACTATTAAAGCACCGCCTAAAATCCAAATTAGACCACCAAATCGATGGGTTTTCTTCCAAACTTCTTCGTTTTCCATAGTCCAAGGAGTACGAATACCAATAAAATAATTGGGGCGTAACGTTTGAAAATAGTTTCCAAGAAAAGCAAACAACAATTCAATCAATGAGAACAAAATAGAAGGATTTTGTAGCCGTCCTACTTTTGTGATATACAATAAATAGATTGCCATTAACGTGAAGAATATGGTGAGTATGAACCGTAAAGAAAAAAACTTATCACACATTTGTTCTATTTTCTTTTTGGGATCTATAACTGGGATTACGAGCATTATTAAGTTAATAAAAATACCTAATGCTGATGGAATAAATATCAAAATTGTTTTATTACTCCAATCGTTTGCATCACCATGAAAATCAAAATGCGTGGGTACTGTATTTGGTAGCTGATTCCAAATGGTAGAGATGTACAAATAAGGTAATAGTGTAAATGCCCATAATATTGTTTCTTGATACTTCTTTTTTTATTTTTTTATTTTTTAAGACTTAATATATAATTAACTAGATCGTCAACGATTGTAGTGTTGATAGAATAAAAAATAAATTGTCCCTTTTTTACTGTTGTCACAAGGTCGGCACGCTTTAGTTTATCCAGATGATGAGAAATACTAGGAGCAGAAATGTTAAACTTATTTACAATGTCACCTACAGTCATATCACCCTCCCTCAATAATTTTAATATATCCCTCCGAGTAGGGTCGTTCAGTGCTTTAAAAACCTCATTCATTTTACAATATTAGTGTAATTTATTAGATAGTTAGACAAGTGTCTAATTGTTTAATTGAATATGTTTATTTTTTAATGCTTTTAATTCAAGAGAAATTGAAGTGTAATAAAGAAGGTTTAGTGGTGGATTTTTCCTAAACCCATATTAGCAATATGATGTGAAGTGAAAGCATACAATGCAAAATATATAAATGTTTGGGGTTATTATTTGGGTGAAAAAAATTTGAAATATTATAAGGTCAAAAAATGTTCTCATGTACTTAGGTATACCTGGATTTAGATTCTTATTAAAATTCCTATTACATAATTAGGGTTAAATCCAGTCTAATTCCTTTACTGTTATTTCACTTTCTACAGCGCCAGCATGTAAAGTTGCTTTTGGTTCGAAAAGAAGATTAAAAACAATTTCTCCGTTTGTATGTGGCCTGTGTTCTACACCCTTTGGAACAATTAAGATTTCCCCTTCTTTAATTTCAACTGTTCGCCCGTCTCTGAAATCCATAAGCAGCGTACCTTTAAAAACCATAAAAAGTTCGTCCTCTTTTTCGTGACTATGCCAAACAAAGTCGTTTTTAAGTTTACAAAGTTTCACATATTGTCCATTGAGTTCTCCTATGATATGAGGTGTCCATTGTTTTTCAAACAATGAAAACTTTTCCATAATATTAATTGATTTAATCTCCTCCATTTTTTAAAAATTTATTTTATTGCAATATTAAATTAAACACGGATTATAAAATAAGAGATTTGTAATGAGAGCCTCAAAGGCAATATAGATATGCGATTGAATTTATTTTTTGTGTGATAAAATATTGGAATAGTATCTGTTACCCTTTAGGAATTGGGGGGCTTCTATAGTGCTTAATAATGCTTTTTTTTAAGTTCGTGATAAAATTTCTATTGCAAAATCTGTGTTTAAATGGTTTCTATAATGTAAATTTTATTTCAACCAAGGAATCCAAAACCCGACGATCAAAACAAGAATATAACGATGAAAAATAGAACCTATCGAGGAGATTCAAATCATGTCTAGGAAAACACAAAATGACGAGGAGATTCAAATCATGTCGAGGAAAACACTAAATGACGAGGAGGTTCAGATTATGTCGAGGAAAACTAAAAATGACGAGGAGATTCAAATCATGTCGAGGAAAACACAAAATGACGAGGAGGTTCAGATTATGTCGAGGAAAACTAAAAATACCGAGGAAGACCTATTCCACACCGAGGAAGGCCTATTCCACACCGAGGAACACCTATTCCACACCGAGGAACACCTAATCCACGCCGAGGAAGGCCTATTCCGCACCGAGGAACACCTATTCCGCACCGAGGAAGACCTATTCCATACCGAGGAAGACCTATTCCATACCGAGGAAGACCTATTCCATACCGAGGAAGACCTATTCACGTCTGAGGAAGACCTATCGACATGCAAGGAAAAAGCTAATCACAAATCAGGAGCATCTAAAACTCCTTGCCTCCTTGCCTCCTTGCCTTGCTTCAAACCTCTTTGCCTATTACCTCAGCTAAACCACTTTAAATGCAACGAAATAATAATTGTTAGCAGCAGCTATCAATTCTAAATTAATATAATATGATTGGATGAAATCTAAATATGCTTTGAATTCATGGGTAGGCACTACAAATTCATCAAAAAACACAATATCATCTTTCTTTAAAAAAGGAGCTAGGGAGGTTAAAGCAAATAATGTAGAGGAATACAAATCAGCATCTAACATTATCACATTGCGCTTGGTAGCATCCAATTGTTTAATGAATACAGGTAAAGTTTGCTGAAACAAACCTGTGAAGAAAGTGCCGCGAGCATCGTTTATTCCAGGCACTTTAAATCCTGTAGAAAAATAACCTTTTTTATATACTCCAAAATCTTCTGGCAAACCATCAAATGTATCAAAACCATAAAAGCGACTATCAGGATGTTGGTTCTGTTGCAACCAAACTTTAAAAGAAGCCCCGTCTGCTACCCCAAACTCCATATAATTAATAGCTCCGTCTAGTTTTTCTGCTGTAAAAACATGTTTGTAAAATGCATGACGTTTAAAGTAATCCCAATTGCTTGGAAAATCATTATAGGCTATTTCTTTTTTGTCTGCTGACCATGCTGAAAAGCGTGTTAAATAAGCCATGTTATCAAAAAATCCTAAAAATGGTTTGAATAGTACATGTAACCGAAGTTGAATAAACAGTATTTTAGTATAGCGAATAAGAAATAATTTCATGCTGCAAGAATAAGTTATTCATTGCTTAAATTAATCCATATTTTGAGATGGAGTTATTTATTACATAAAAATCTTAATAAATAATCTTAAACCTAAAAATTGTAAAGGCTACATTTGCTAAAAGGATTAAATAAAAAATTATAGAAGTTTATGTGGTTAAATAATATTCTCGAAACCATTGGCAACACACCATTAATTAAATTAAATAAAATTACCAAAGACCTTCCTGCTACGATACTTGCAAAAGTGGATTATTTTAATCCTGGTAATTCCATTAAAGATAGGATGGCTTTGAAAATGGTAGAAGTAGCAGAACAAGAGGGCAAACTACATCCAGGAGGTACCATAATTGAAGGCACAAGTGGCAATACGGGAATGGGGTTGGCATTGGCGGCATGTGTAAAAGGCTATAAATGTGTGTTTGTAACAACAGATAAGCAAAGCAAGGAAAAAGCAGATATTTTAAAAGCAGTAGGAGCGGAGGTGATTGTTTGCCCTACCAATGTATTGCCCGACGATCCCGCAAGTTATTATAGTGTGGCAAAAAGATTGGCGAAGGAAATTCCCAATAGTCTGTATATGAACCAATACGATAATTTGGCCAATAGACAAGCCCATTATGAAAGTACCGGACCAGAAATTTGGAAGCAAACAGAAGGGAAAATTACACATTTGGTGTGTACTGCTGGCACAGGTGGTACTATCACTGGTACTGCGATGTATTTAAAAGAACAAAATCCTAATATTAAAATTTGGGCAATAGATGTATATGGTTCTTTATTGACTAAATATTACAATACAGGAGAAATAGATATGGGCCAAGTTTTTCCTTATATATCAGAAGGGTTTGGGGAAGATTTTGTACCTGAAAACTATGATATGAGCGTGATAGACCATTTTGAACAAGTTACGGATAAAGATGGTGCTGTAATGGCTAGGAGAATTGCCAAAGAAGAAGGAATGTTTTGTGGCTATAGTGCAGGTAGTTGTTTGCAAGGACTTTTTCAATTGAAAGAATCACTTACAAAAGACGATGTAGTGGTTTGTGTGTTTCACGATCATGGAAGTAGATATGTAGGTAAAATATACAACGACCAATGGATGATGGAACGCGGGTTCTTAGACGTAAAAACTTTTAAAGACATTGTAAATGGAAGGGCTAATAAAAAGTTGATTACCATTTCTCCAGAACATACTATTGCTGATGCAGTGGCATTGATGAAAAAGTATGATATAGAGCAAATCCCCGTATTTAGTGGTGCAGAAATGGTAGGTTCATTAAGTGAAAGTGGATTGTTCCAAAAAGTATTCAGTAACCCTGAATTAAAAACGGCAAGTGTAGCTAGTGTAATAGAACCATCATTTCCAACAGTAGATTATGCTACAGCAATAGAAAAGCTAAGCAATCTAATTAACAAAGAGAATGGGGCTGTTTTGGCAAAAGATGATTCTGGTAATTACCATATTGTTACTAAATACGATGTGATACAGAGTATAGCTAAGTAGAGGCAAAGAGGCAAAGAGGATAAATCATAAAGATAATAGTTTGAGATAAATAAACTTATATTAAAAAGGTTCATGGATTTGATCTAATGCACCTTTTTTTATTGTAGACTTGAGCAACTATATCTTTTTACCTCTTTTGTAGCGTGCTATAATATCTACCACTTTATAGTTTTGAAGTATAGATGGGTTTAATTCTACAAACTTCTTTAAAAGTTTGGGGGCTTTTTCCATTCCAAGTTCTAAATATCGAAGAGCTTCTTTTTGTTTGCCAATTAAGAACAAACAGGCGCTATGATAGAATATAAAAATGGGTTTATTTATTGTTTTATCAATAGCGTATAAGCAATGTTCAGCTGCTTCTTCAAAGAGATATGCGCTAATCAAGCATCTTATTAATGCTTCCCAACCAGCAACATTTTTAGGTTTAGCTCTTATCACATTACTAAAAAATTGTATTGCCTCTTTAAACCTATTCAAACGAAACATACACTCACCCATCGCCAAATTAAAATCAGCAATGTTTTTATGTATTTTCATTGCATTTTCTAAATGCCTTATAGCTGAAAGCCAATTTTTTTCAAGCATATAAGTTAAGGCAACTTTATATTGCAGTTTGCTGTCATCGGGGTTTAAATGAGATGCTTTTTTAAAATGTAATCTGGCTTTAGCATAATCAAACATTTTGTGGTAGCAATGCCCAATAGCCTCATGAACCACTTCTTCTGGTCTACTTAGTTCTACTGATTTCTCAAGAGCTTCTATAGCATCTTCGTATTTCCTTAGCCGTAAATATGCATCTCCAAGGTTGCGATATGCTGCATCAAACTTTTCTTCGATAGCAATTGCATACAAATAAGCATCTATTGCTTTTTCTTGCAATTTTAATCCTTGATAGGCAGTGCCTAGATTAAACCATGCAATTTCATTGTATGGATATTCATTGATAATCTGTAAGTGTAAAAAAATAGCTTCTTCAAAGCGCCTAGTAAAATCTGTCCAAAAGCAAATTTTATAAAGAGCTTCTTCGTTATTAGGCTCAAGCTCTAAAATTAGTTTTAAGCAATCGAATACTTTTTCAAAATCTTCGTAATCATCATATACTTCAGTTAATTCAAAAAGTAACTCTAGTTTTTCATCGCCTTCAAATTGTGAAAGTGCATCCTCTAATAAATCAACTGCTTTTTGTTGTTGGTCCAACGCTAAATAAGCATCTGTTTTTAAGATATAAATATCAATGTTCTTGGTATCGTACACCTCAGCGTGTTCTAGCAATTCAAGTGCTTCATTGTATTTTCTAGATACAAGCAGCAAATCAGCTTTATGTATCATCAATTGCCCCGAATAAGGGTATTGTTCTAGACCGAAAGTAGCAGCTTCTAATGCTTCCTGTAAATTGTCTGTTTCATGAAAGTAATCCATAATCATTTCAAAATCATCTTCTTCAATTAAAGAGTGATACTTCCCTGATTTTAGATTAAAGTATTGCCTTAGCAGTTCCTCTATTTCTTCCCTATCTTCATTATAAGAATGTTCTCTCATATTTTGAAAAGTTTCATAAAACTAACTAAATAAATAATATGATTCATTAAGTAACAAATTATTTTTATCAAGGGTTGTTGATAAATTCATTATAAGTACGTGATAAGTAAAAGCTTTTTGTATAATTCTATGTATTTATTGACTTAGTAAACATTATAAAAAACATCATTGTGATTTCTTTAAACAAACTGCTTATTTTTGTAGTAACACGTTTTAATATGCGTACTAAAAAAATTTCAATTGTATTACTTTTCCCTTTGATAATAAACATTGCTGATGCTGCTTTTCATTTTACAGGAATGAACGGGGAAAAGGATAGGATGGCAAAATATTCTCTAAAGAATTTAAATAGTTTTCATCATAGTCTTTCTATTTATTCTGTGAAGAGTGGGCTTAAATATTATAGTTCTGATGTTTTTAAACAATGTCAATTGCATAATAGCAATGTAGCTCAATTAAGTTCTATGATACGCTATGACAAAGGCAATACTACTTTTATAATGCCCTCCAAATATAAAATAAAAGTTCCAAAGTTTAAATTGCCAACTGCACTTAATTACTAGTATTGGTTATTTTAGCTATTAATATTCAAATTAAAAGAGGCTATCGATATAATTGATTGCCTCTTTTAATTTACCCTAATTATCTTTTGATTTTTAAAGGGTTTAGAATAAACTAACATTCCAACTTGTTTTGAAATCTTTACCTACTTCAAGGGCGACAATACCTTCTTTATCAATTAATTGTTGGTTGGTGCTTTCTGTATCTCCCAATCCACACCAAGGCTCTATACATACAAAATTGGCATCTTTTGCGCTCCATATTCCCATGTAAGGCATTCCTTCAAAACTTAAAGTAAGTCCATGAGGATTTTTATTATTGAGAATTGAGATAGAAGTAGATCTTAAATTTTTAAAAATAAGTGCGTCCCTATGAAATAGCGACTTATCAAGAGCTAGTTTATTGCTATTGTTCAAATAAGGGATTTCTTTGTCGGAAATTAATCCATCTTCCTTAATAGGATAGATTCCAGCATTTTCAATTGCGGAGAATTCTAGATAATAGTCTGTGTATTCATTTTCTGGAAACAATGGAACATTAAATGCAGGATGAGCACCTACAGAAAAATACATAGTTTCTATTCCTTTATTTTCTACTATGTAAGTAACATACAACTTGTTTTCTTCAATTGTATAGATAACGGAAAACTTAAAATTGAATGGGTAGAGTGCTAATGTTTCTTCTGAAGTTTCTAAAGTAAATACAATGCTATTTTTCGTTTGTGCTTCTATAGAAAAAAGACTTTCTCTTGCAAACCCATGCCTATTTAAATAAAAACTTTTATTGTTAAACTGGTACGTGCCATCTTTTAATCCTCCAACTACTGGAAATAAAACAGGACTTCTTTTTGCCCAAATAGCAGGATTGCCATCCCAGAGATATTCTATTTGGTTTTCTTTATGGAAAATACTTTGTAATTCAGCACCCATCGAGGTAAAAGAAACTTCAAAATTTTCATTTGTTATTTTAAGCATACTTTTTTGAAATTATTTTTTAATAAATAGAAATAAGGCAGTTAATACTAAGCCTCTTCTAATTTTTCATCAACACTATTTGCCAAAAATTTGGAACTTATTTTCTTCATTGGGTTGAGTCTTGCTTCTTTATAACCTTCTCTTGATTTGTAAATATCAATTGCCTCATAAATAGAAACTAAGAATGATTCAGCATTTGCTTTATCCTTACCTGCAATATCAAACGCAGGTCCATGATCAGGACTAGTTCTTACTTGAGGTAATCCTGCTGTATAATTCACACCTTCACCATTTGCAAGCGATTTGAAAGGGATTAAGCCTTGGTCGTGATACATTGCTAAAACACCATCAAACTGCGAATAGGAAGCTCTTGCAAAAAAAGCATCTGCACTAAATGGTCCAAATACCAACATAGAATGCTTTGCATCTTTAATAGCAAATTTTATTACTGTTTCTTCTTCTTTTCCTATCAATCCTTCATCTCCAGCATGAGGATTTAATCCTAATACAGCAATTTTGGGTTTATCAATACCGAAATCTTTTTGCAAGCTATCGTGCATTAATTTTAGTTTGCGAATAATTATTTCTTTACTAATGTGTTTTGATATTTCAGCAACTGGTACATGCTCTGTTACTAGACCTACACGCATATTGTCAGCAACCATAAACATCAGCACATCTGGCACTTTGAAAAACTCCTTGAAATAAGGAGTATGTCCGCTATATTTGAAAGTTTCAGACTGAATGTTTTTTTTATGAATTGGTGCAGTTACCAATCCGTTTATTATGCCATCTTTAAGTGCATTGGTAGCTTGCTCAAGAGAAATAAGCGCATATTTTCCACCAATTTCATTAAAAGTACCCGGGGTGATATTTACATCTTCTTCCCAGCAATTAAATACATTCACTTGCTTGTGATTCAACTTATTTAGCTCACGAGTGCTGTGATAAGCAAAATTGCTATTGGCAATTAGTTTTCTGTAGAAATTAATGCACTTGTTATTGGCAAAAACTAGTGGCGTGCAAACATCTAAAATCCTATTGTCGCTCAAAGACTTAATGATTAGCTCTATTCCAATTCCATTAATGTCTCCGCAAGTAAAGCCAATTATAGGCTTGTGTTTTTCATAATTCATAAGTCAAAATAATGGGGTAAATGTAGTGATATTTGCAAATTGGTATTGCCAATATACCTATAAGGTTTTAGTTTAAACTGTATAATTTGTGTTTAAGTGTAAATTGGCATGAATACAAATTAGAATAATTGATGGATAACAACTTATTAATAGATAATAATGGGAAGGATATTGTGTATAGATTATGGAGCAAAAAGAACTGGAATAGCAGTAACTGATCCTTTTAAAATAATTGCAACTGCTTTAGCTACTATTGAAAGCAAACAAATTATTGCTTTTTTAAAAGAATACACAATTAAAGAAACTGTTGAGCTAATACTCATAGGAATGCCCCTCAATTTAGATGATAGTCCTACACATAGTACTCCATTGGTTATTGCTGCTATTAAACAATTGAAAAAGCATTTTCCGAATATTCCTATAGAAACAGTAGATGAAAGATATTCTTCAAAATTAGCATCCCAAGCAATGGTGCAAATGGGTATGAAAAAGAAAGATAGAAGAGTAAAAGGAAATATAGACCAAGTTGCTGCAACTATGTTATTGCAAGAGTATATGATGAATCACTAATTCTAACTTTAGCAAAATTGCTATAAAGCTTATTTTAGTTTCAATAATAGCGTTAAAGGCTTTTATTTATAGTATGTTCTAAATTCACTCATATAGATTCGAAATAACTAATGGATTGATAAAAGCTAAAAATTCAAAAATCTTTATGCCCTTCTAATGTAAACTAATGGTTAAGAAACCAATAAACAACCAATAAACAACATAACCACATGGGTTTAATATTTAAAATTTCTTGAGCTAAAACAACCTTTAATTATTTTTTTCAAAATAATTAAAAAAGTATTTTGTAGTTTCGAAAAGTCTATTATATTTGCCATGGTTTTCATAGGATATTGGATTTTAAAAACGGGGTTGCATGTCTATGCGACCCTTCTTTTTTATATTACCTACCAATTATTCTATAACCGCCTTTCTCAATTTTATTAGTTTTTCTAATAAAGGTTCTAATAAATCAAGTTGTAGCATATTGGCTCCATCGCTTTTAGCTTGTGCTGGATTTGGGTGCGTTTCAATAAACAATCCATCTGCCCCTGTTGCAATTGCAGCCTTCGCAATCGTTTCTATTAATTGTGGATTTCCACCGGTTACACCACTTGTTTGATTTGGTTGTTGTAAGCTATGTGTGCAATCCATAATAACCGGCACTTCATGGGCTTTCATCCATGGTATATTGCGATAATCTACTACCAAATCTTGATAGCCAAACGTGGTGCCTCTTTCAGTAAGTAATATTTGTGGATTACCAGCTTTTTGAATTTTCTCTACTGCAAATTTCATTGAAGGGCCACTCAAAAATTGTCCTTTTTTCACATTTACAATCTTTCCTGTTTCCGCAGCAGCAATTAATAAATCTGTTTGGCGGCATAAGAAAGCAGGTATTTGTAAAATATCTATGTAATCTGCTGCATAAGTGGCTTCATCATGCGCATGCACATCAGAAGTAGTGGGAAGCCCATAAGTAATGCCTATTTTTTTAATTAACTCTAATCCGGTATCATCTCCTAATCCAGTAAAGGAATTAGCACTAGTACGGTTAGCCTTTCTATAGCTTGCCTTAAATACATAAGGAATTTCTAATCGTTTACAAATAGTATAAACCCTATCTGCCACTTCCATTACAAGTTCCTCACTCTCTACTACGCATGGGCCAGCAATTAGAAAAAAGTTGTTTGGGTTGAAGGCTTGATTTTTAAATAAATTACTCAGGTAATTAGGTATCATTTTTTATTTATTAAATTATTAAAATTAAGAAGACTGCTTTGCCATATCAGCTACTGTTTGGGTTTCTAAAATGAGTAAAGTAGCGTCTCTTACTTGCTTCATTACATTACTCAAACCACAATTTCTTTCATCGCAGTTTTTGCATTTTTGGTAGAAATTTAAACTTACACAAGGCAATAATGCAATAGGTCCTTCTATTAAACGCATTACTTTAGCCAATCGAACATCTGTTGGTCGTTGATTAAAAAAATAACCCCCACCTTTTCCCTTTTTACTATCTAGTATTCCAGCTTTTTTTAGTTCTAATAGAATATTTTCTAAGAACTTTAAAGGAATACTTTTCTTTTCTGCAATTTCAGCAATTAATACAGGCCCTTCAGAATCTTTTTGTGCTAAATACATCAATGCTTTAAAAGCATACTGTGTTTTCATCGAAAGCATAAATCGTTATTTTTTTAATCCTTATCAACTTAATGTTAAAAAAAATGAACACTCTTTAGTGTTTCTAAATCAAGGGTAAAGTAAAGTGATTTTGATGGAATACAATATAAATTGCTTTTTAGAAGCTAACCTATCTTGTTTTTTAAGTAGAAACTAAACCCAGATTATGCAATAGAAATTCTATTACGAACCCAAAACACTTCATAGCTAAGCACTTTAGAACATTTTTTGACCTCATAATATCTCTATATTATATTATCCAAAAAATAACCTAAAACACTTATCTATTTTGCCTTTTAGGCTCTCACTACAAATCTTATTGTATAATCTGGGTTAAATCTATAAATAAAAAATAAAACTAATTATAACCTTATTTTTAAGACTAACAAAACAAAAAACAACATCTTCGTGGCTATAAGATTTATTTAATTATTTATAGTATAATACTAGTTTAATGAGTAGAAATAAAAACAATATACCCTTGTTTAGTTCATGGAGGCAATGGTATTTTTTTGTAATTCTCTTTTTGATAAGCATGATTGGCTTTTTTATTTGGTTTACTAAACATTTTGCATGAGTTCTCTAGATTGGATAGTGCTAGTATGCACACTTACGGTAATTATTTCTTATGGATTGTATAAAAGCAAAACCACTAAAAATTTAGAAGGATATTTCTTAAGTAATAGAAGTATGCCTTGGTATTTGGTTTTGCTAAGTATAATGGGCACACAAGCTAGTGCCATTACTTTTCTTTCTGCTCCGGGGCAGGCATTTACAGATGGGATGCGCTTTGTACAATATTATTTTGGGTTGCCATTAGCAATGGTAGTATTGTGTATCACATTTGTGCCACAGTTTCATAAGCTAAAAGTATTTACTGCTTATGAGTTTTTAGAAAACCGCTTTGATGTACGAACCCGCACTTTTGCGTCTAGCCTTTTTTTGCTTTCTAGAGGATTGTCTACAGGTGTAAGTATTTATGCACCTTCTATCATACTTTCTTCCTTACTTGGTTGGGATATTTTTTGGACAAATTTGGTAATGGGTGGACTTTTAATAATCTACACTGTTTCAGGTGGAGCGAAAGCCATTGCTTATACCCAACAATTGCAAATGGGTATCATATTTACGGGACTTTTTGCAGCAGCTTATTGTATGATTCATGCTTTACCAAAGGGAATTGGTATGTCTGAAGCTTTAAAATTGAGTGGAGTAAGCGGGAAGCTCAATGTAATAACTACAGGGTTTTCTCCAAAAGGGTTTGATCTAAAAGATAAATACAATATTGTAAGTGGTATTATAGGAGGATTCTTTTTAGCACTATCTTATTTCGGAAGCGATCAATCGCAAGTAGGCAGATACCTTACAGCAAAAGATAGTACTGAGAGTAAAGTTGGATTACTAATGAATGGTATTGTAAAAGTGCCCATGCAATTCTGTATTCTTTTATTAGGAGCAATGTTGTTTGGCTTTTACCAGTTTAATGGATCGCCTATTTTCTTTAATAAAGCCTTACAAGCAAGGGCGCATCAAACAGCATATCATCAGCAATTAACGCGTCTTGAGCAAGATTATTACGCAAAACAAACAGCCCAACGAAATTATAGCCTTAGCTATCTTAATAATCAACAGCAGCCCTCTACCAAAACTGCCATTGTTGCTAATGCGGCTCAACTTGCTAGTATTCAAAAAAATTATAAAAACACCATTAAAAAAGCCATTCCTACTGCTGATACAAACGACACCAATTATATTTTTCTACGATTTGTAATAGACTTTCTTCCCAAAGGACTTGTAGGATTATTAATTGCTATCATATTTATGAGTGCTTGGGGGTCTATTTCTGCTGCGCTAAATTCACTTGCATCATGCACTATGATAGATTTTCATAAAAAGATATTTCCTAAAAAACAAAACCACTTAGATGATACACAGCATGGACAAAAAGAATACATAACCTCCAAGTATTACACTTTTGCTTGGGGGATTTTTAGTATTATAACTGCTGAATTATCGTCTGGTATTGGCAGTTTAATAGAAGCTGTGAACATACTTGGTTCATTGTTTTATGGAGTAATACTCGGCATTTTCTTAGTAGCATTTTATACCAAAAAAGTAAAAGGTACTGCCGTGTTTTGTGCTGCAATTGCTACTGAAATAATTGTAATTACCTTATTTACCTTAGATAAATTTGATATCATTGGTCTAGGATTTCTTTGGCTGAATGTTGTGGGGGCAGTATTGGTTCTTTTATTTAGTAATCTTTTGAGATTAATTGGGGTGGATTAGTAATTTTAATATTATTGTTCATTAGAAACCTATACATTTTAAAAATATAAAATCTATAGATATTGCTAATAGTTATCTAAACTTATCAAATATGGTAAACTCCTATTTTTACCGCTGAGCAAAATTTAATTATGAAAAAACTGTTACTCATTTCATGTATTGTCCTTTTGCAGCAATTAGCACAAGCACAAGATGTAGTAGTGAAAAACCTAAGGGCTGAAACATCCAAAACAGTAAAAAAAGATATAGATACTAGCCATTGGAATTGGAAACAAGGAGGATTGCTTAATTTCTCTTTATCTCAAGGTTCGCTGAGCAATTGGGCGGCTGGTGGTGATAATTTTTCATTGGCAATCAGTTCATACCTCAACTATTTTTTCTTTTACCAAAAGAAACGTTTTTCTTGGGACAATAACTATGATATGAATCTTGGTTTTGTACAAACAACAAGTTTAGGAGGAAGAAAGAATGATGACCGGTTTGATTTTTTAAGTAAGTACAACTATAAAATGGATACTTTGGGTAAATGGTATTTATCTTCCTTATTCGATTTTCGTTCTCAGTTTTTTGATGGGTACACTTATAATAATAATGTAGGAACTTTTTCTTCATCCTTATTATCACCAGCATATTTGTTGCTTTCTCTTGGTTTTGATTATAAGCCTGATACTAAATTATCTGTGTTCCTTTCTCCTCTTACTTCTCGTTGGGTAATTGTTGCCAATCAGCAATTAGCAAACAAAGCAGCTTATGGTGTAGATACTGGAAAAAATGTAAAAACAGAACGAGGTGCATTTGCAACTGTAAACTATTCAAATAGTTTTGATAAAAATGTGATTTACAAAGGAAGGATTGATTTATTCTCTAATTACAGTCACAACCCACAAAATGTAGATGTATTTATGACCAATCAAATTAATTTTAGAATTAATAAATATTTTAGTGCAACATATAGTTTGGATTTGATTTATGATGATGATGTACGCATTTTTGGATCTGATGGCAAATCACCAGGATTACAAACCAAAAGTATTTTAGGCATTGGCTTTTTAAAAGTATTAAATACCAAAAAGAAGTAATTGTAAAGAATTCTAGTTATATGTTATAGTCTAAAGCCAATGATTTAATTTCTACTTCTGCTGCATTTGCTTTTTGCGTAATATCTCTTACAATCAAGTCTAGCTTTTTAGCTTCATCAAGTATTTTGAAAAATAATTCTGCTTCATTTTCTTTCTTATTCATTGGACTGTTAAGAATATTTATCAAACCCATAATATTAGATAATGGTGCACGAACAATATGAGATTGAATCCAAGCAATATCTTTCAAAAGCCCATTTTGCTTTTCTATTTCTTCAATCCTTTTTAATTGTTTTGTTATATCAATTACCAATACTATTCTATAAGCATTGTTTTGTTGGATTAGCATACTGCTATACACATCTACATCTATTACCTCTCCACTTTTCTTTACATGCTTACCTCTAAGCGCATACTTTTCTACGATTGTTGATTTCTCTTTCAAAAAATCTGTAAGCCCCGGCTGTTGGTCTTTATGATTAATATCAAGCAAATTCATTTGTAAAAATTCATCTTGGTTATATTCATATTGTACTAAAGTAGCCTGGTTTACTTTAATAAATTGATAAGTCTTTAAATCATAAATAAACATCGGCTGAGGACTTAGTAAGAACAAATCACTATAGTTTTTTTCAGATTCTTTTAGCCTTTCTGTATTTTCAATGAGTTGTTCATTCAGTGTACGAAGCTTATCTTGATCAGCTTTTATTTGAGTAATTTCTCTTCCAATACCTAAAACAAATAGTTCCCCATTTCTTTTTGTAGTACTGCATGATGACTCGTGCCACTCATAATGACCGTTTTTGTGCCTCATTCTATATTCCACCATTTGTTCAAGCTCTTTTCCACCAATCAAGTCATTTATATATTGTTGAAAAGACTTTATATCATCTTGGTGCATGAAGAATGTAAAATGTTTGCCCAATACTTCTTCTATTGAATGTCCTAATAATTGATGCCAAACTTTAGATACAAATTGATAATAGCCATTGCTATCTAATTCATAAATAATATCACTCGAATTATCAACAATCCCTTTGTATTGTTCTCTACTTTCAATAAGCGAACGGCGCATTTCCTTTTCGTTACTTATATCGCGTAGCGCACCAAACAATCTAATACACTTTCCATCGCTAAAAGCAGTTTTGGCATTTATTACCACCCATTTTGAAACACCTGTTTGGGTTATTATTGGCAACTCTAACTTAAACGCAGCACCTTCATTTATTGCTTCTTTTGTAAGTTCAATAAGCGATTCTCTTACATCCTTTCTGTCAATAAATTCAATGAAAGAATCTGTATTGGGCTGATAATCTTCAGATATTTCTAATATTTCTTTTGTAACTGTTGTCCAAATAACTTCATTTGTTATTAGGTTCATTTCCCATCCCCCCACGTTTGCCAATTGATTGGTTTCATTCAACAAATCAATGTATTTATGTTCATTAGTTACGTTTTTGGCAGTAAAAGCAACAGCTATTACTACTCCGTTTGCATTTCTTATAGGCATATATTGCATATAGTACCACACTGAAAACTTTTCGAAATTCACTATCCTTTCTACAGTAGAAGCTTCTCCTTGCATGGCTTTTTCAATGCCAATTATGAAATTTGAAAGATTAATTCCATCAAAATATTGGTCAATCGTATCACCCACTTTCATTTCTACTCCATGAATTATCTTTATGGTAGCAGCAAACAATTGATTGAAAGAAACGATGGTAAAGTTTTCTGGTACTACAATGCACATTGCCTCTGATGTACTTTTTAAATAAGTATCAAAAACAGAATTCACTGCTTTCTTATCTAATTCTGATTGTAAAATACCTTTTGCAATGTCTGCAATAGCAATAAATTGATCTATTTGTGTATTGCTTAGTTTTTTGGGTTTATCATCTAATATGCACAAAGTGCCAACAAATGCATTATTAAATATAGTTAAGGGATATCCTGCATAAAATTTTACGTGTGGGGGATTTACAACTAAAGCGTTGGAAGAGTATATTGGATGAATTACTGCGTTTTCTATCTGAAAAAACCCTTCTTCTTTTAAAGTTATTTCGCAAAAACTTCCTTTAAGGGGAATTTCACTCACATTTGAGCCAAATGTTGCTTTAAACCAAAGCCTATCTTTATCAACAACAGTAATGAAAACCAATTTAGCATCGAAAATAGAGGCAGCTAATTTTACCAATGTATCAAGGCTTTCATCCTTTTTATCATCAATTAAACTAAGTTGATATAGACCTGCAAGACGCGATTCAAAAGCCATTCTTCAAAAAAGAGATATAAAGTATTAAATAAAAAAACCGTTACGAATATAAATGGATAGAATACACGTTTTGCTTTTTGCTAATTTAAATTATTAAAAAATAAAAAATTACTTAACAATAACCAATTAAATTATGATTGTATTGTAATAATGATGAACAAATTATTTACTCTTTGCTCTCAAATAGATTAGTCAATTGATTTTTATATTCTTTACTACTAATGTTTATTTTATAAACTATGTTTTTCAATTTTCTCGACGAGAAAACAAAATTTTGTCTACGAGAAAATTATAATTTGTCGCTGAGAAAAAGGAATAAAACATCGCCGAGAATGGGAGCAAACCTCGCCGAGAAATATTCAGCTTATGTATTTAATCATGCTCTTTTAATCCAACATAGCATATTTATCATCATATATAACCATGCATTCATCCATTTAATTATAAAGAAAAACTTTCTAATCCTTTACAAATCAAACAATAAAGAATAAGTATCGTTTTACAACATTTCCCAATTATAATGCAGTGGTATAAGTTTTTTAGCCACTTTTGCTGAATCAAAATAATCAATATGTCCACAAGTTTTTCTAATACATCGGCACTAATAACAAATGAAAAAGATGCAGATTTACAAAGAATTGGTAGCAAGATTTTAAACAAACAACGAATTAGTTTTGAAGATGGAGTAACCCTTTTTGAAAAAGGCTCTCTAGCATTTTTAGGCATATTGGCCAATTATGTAAGAGAAGATAAACATGGCAACAAAACTTATTTTAATAGAAATTTTCATATAGAACCCACCAATGTTTGTGTATTCAGTTGCAAGTTTTGCTCATACTCTCGCTTGTATGCACACAAGGAAGAAGGATGGGAATTGACTATTGAGCAGATGCTCAACATTGTGAAAAAATACGATGGTCAGCCAGTAACAGAAGTGCATATTGTAGGTGGAGTGCATCCAAAAATGAACTTGAACTTTTTTGTTGACCTATTAAAAGCCATAAAAGCGCATCACCCTGAATTGCATATAAAAGGATTTACACCGGTAGAACTAGATTATATGTTTAGAAAAGCCAAAGTATCTACCGAAGAAGGAATGAGAATAACGCATGAAGCGGGCTTAGATTCATTGCCTGGTGGTGGAGCAGAAATATTTGCACCTGCTATTCGCAAACAAATTTGTGAAGACAAAGTAGATGCTGAAGGATGGTTGCACATTCATAAAACAGCACACAAACTAGGCATGCACTCAAATGCTACCATGTTGTATGGTCACATTGAATCGTTTGCCGATAGAATAGACCACATGGATAGATTGAGAACTTTGCAAGATGAAACAGGAGGGTTTAATACATTTATTCCATTAAAGTTTAGGAATAAAGACAATGACATGAGCCATATTGCAGAAAGCACTACAGTTGAAGACATGAAAGTGTATGCAGTGGCTAGATTATATTTAGATAATTTTCCTCATATCAAAGCTTATTGGCCAATGCTTGGCCGCCAAAATGCACAATTGACTTTAAACTTTGGCGTAAATGATATTGATGGAACAATTGATGACAGCACCAAGATATATGCAATGGCTGGAAGCGAAGAACAGACACCTTCTATGACAACAGCTCAATTGGTTACCCTTATTAAACAAGCACATAGGCAACCAATTGAAAGAGATACTTTGTACAATGAAATAAAGGATTATAGTGAAATAAATCTTGTAGAACCAACTGTAAATCCTAATTTGAATTAGGTGGTAGGTGGTAGGTTTTAAGTTGTAAGTTTTTATATAGATTAAATATTACTCTGAATAGATTCTTTTATTTAGGTGCTAGATGTAGTTATAAAAATGAAAACAATGCGTTCTTTCTTTTCCCTATAAATAAACCTATCTGCCTTTATGGTAATGAAAAATAGATAAGTAGTGAGCAATAACATTATTATTAAATCTATTTACTCACACTTACCTATTTAATGAATATTATCATTTTTATAGTGCTCTATTCTTTTACATTTGCCGCCTTACATAAATAAAGATGATGATTGTTTGAATAGGAGTTTTACAAAGTTTTTTAGCAACTGCTCTACCATACTAGCAACATTATCAAAATAGAAATAAGGCAAAAGAAGTAAATAGAAATGGCAAGAATAATAGGAGTAGCAAATCAAAAAGGTGGTGTAGGTAAAACTACAACAGCTATAAATGTGGCAGCTAGTTTCGCTGTATTAGAATACAAAACATTGTTGGTAGATGCAGATCCTCAGGCAAATAGCACTACTGGAACAGGCTTTGATTTACACAATATAACAAGCAGTTTGTATGATTGCATGGTGAATAATGCCAAAGCAGAAGATGTAATTCTTAAAAGCGAGATACCTCATTTAGATGTTTTACCAAGTCATATAGATTTGGTTGGAGCTGAAATAGAAATGATAAATTACCCTCATCGAGAGAATGTAATGAAAAACATTCTTGAGCTTGTTGGGCACTTATATGATTTTATTGTAATTGATTGTTCTCCTTCTTTAGGATTGATAACAGTAAATTCTTTGGTTGCAGCAGACAGTGTAATTGTTCCGGTACAATGTGAATTCTTTGCATTAGAGGGTTTGGGCAAACTCTTAAATACTGTAAAAATTGTTCAAAGCCGATTGAATCCAAATTTACAAATTGAAGGTATCTTAATGACTATGTATGATGGTCGTTTAAGATTGTGCAACCAAGTGGTAAGCGAACTAAGAAGACATTTTGATGATATAGTATTTTCAACCATTATTCATAGAAATACCAAACTAAGCGAAGCTCCAAGTGTGGGTAAACCAGTTATTTTATATGATGCTGAAAGTAAAGGAGCAAACAACTACCTCAATTTGGCTAAGGAAATATTACAGAAGAATGGTATGACAAAAATGACCAACGAGCAAAGAATATTGGAATAAACAAGCATTTTACATACAACATCAAGAATCAACATAATCATTTAATTTATTGCAAATTGCTTCGTTTTACTTGCATTCATTCAAGTAAATAGATAAGCTGAAAATAGTATATGGCATCATCCAAATTAAAACAAGATTTATTAGGTAAAGGCATTCGCTCTTTATTGCAAAATATTGATAGCGACTTGCAAACCACAGAAGGTAAGTTAAAGAATGAAGTAGTAGAAAAAGTAACCACTTCTACACGAATTACCTTAGATAAAATTGTAATCAATCCTAAGCAGCCTCGAAGAGATTTTGATGAAACTGCTTTGAATGAATTAGCTGCTTCTATTAAGTTACACGATATTATCCAACCACTTACAGTTGCCAAACTTGCAGATGGAACTTACCAGCTTATAGCGGGTGAAAGAAGGTATAGAGCAAGTAAAATAGCTGGGCTTGAAGATGTGCCAGTTTATATAAGAGAAGCCAACGACAGCCAATTATTAGAACTAGCTCTTCTAGAAAATTTACAAAGAGAAAACCTTAATGCCGTAGAAATAGGACTAAGCTATAAACGGATGATGGACGAACTGAACTATACGCAAGAACAAGTAGCAGAACGTATGGGGAAAGAAAGAAGCACCGTTACCAATTATATTCGATTACTAAAATTACCTCCAGATATTCTTTTTGCAGTTCGCAATGGTAGCTTAAGCATGGGTCATGCAAGGGCTTTAATTAATATTGATACAGTTGATAAACAATTATTTGTTTATGCTGAAATAAAGAACAAAGGATTAAGCGTAAGGCAAACGGAAGAATTAGTAAGGAATTTATATAAGAATGAAAAGCTGTCTCCAAAGCCAGCAGCACCATCACTTCCACCTGCATATAAGAAGATAGAAGATAATTTAGCTTCACATTTTAGCACAAAAGTTAAAATGGCTGTTAATAAAAATGGAACAGGAAGCATTACGCTTGAATATTTCTCATTAGAAGAGCTAAACAAGATTTTAGCCCAAATGAATATTGTTGTAAGCTAATCTAATTATGTTTTTAGCCCGTATTTCTTTCTTTGTCTCCCTTTTTTGTATGTTTTCCTTTTATGGATTAAGCCAATCTAATAAAGATAGTTTGGGAAACAATACATTAATGGCTACCAAAGACTCCCTGCAAAATATGGTTGTAAATGAATCATCTGCAAGTAGTAATAAGAAAAAACACAGTGCCAGAATAGCTACCAAACGATCAGCAATATTACCAGGTTGGGGGCAAGCGTATAATAGAGAATATTGGAAAATACCTATTATTTATGGTGCATTATCCATCCCAACCATTACATTCTTCTACAATAATAGCTATTACAAGAAAACAAAGTTTGCTTACGAAGCTCGGTATAAGCAATACGTAAATAAATCTGATACTGCCGATATTGCCAATATAGATTCTAAACTATTAAAGCTTGATTTGTATTCTCTTCAAACCTATAGAAACGCCTTTAGAAGAGACAGAGATTACTCCGTATTTTGGTTTTTAATTCTTTGGGGAGTGAATGTGGTTGATGCAACTGTGTTTGGACATTTAAAAGACTTTGATGTATCTAGCGATTTGAGCATGCACGTAGAACCATCCTATAACATTTTTAATAATACACCAAGCATTAATTTGGCTTTTAATTTCAAATCGCCCAAGCGCAATATCATTCACAATTGGTAATAGTTAATTAATCAGCATAAAATCTTTTATCTATGAAAATTGCATTGATAGGTTATGGCAAAATGGGTAAAGCAATAGAAAAAGTTGCTATTGCCAATGGCCATGAAATACTTCTTAAAATCAGTTCTACTAACAAAGAGGCTTTTACAAAAGAAAATCTGTGTAAATGTGATGTGGCAATAGAATTCACCAATCCTCATAATGCAGTAGAAAACTTAATTAAATGTTTTGAAGCAGGTATTCCTGTAATATGTGGAAGTACAGGTTGGTTAAATGAATTGAATAGAGTACAAGATATTTGTAATTCAAACGATGGTGCATTTGTGTATGCAAGTAATTTTAGTATTGGAGTAAACTTGTTTTTTGAGTTAAATACTTATTTAGCTAAACTAATGAGCCAATATCCTACATATAATGTACAATTAGAAGAAATTCATCATACAGAGAAGAAAGATGCCCCAAGCGGAACTGCCATTACTTTGGCAGAACAAATTTTAGAAAATCAAGACAAGAAGAAACAATGGGTAAACCATTTAAGTGATTCTTCGGAAGAGCTAGAAATTATTAGTAAACGAATTGATCCAGCACCCGGTACTCATAAGATAAAATATGCTTCTCTTATTGATGATATAGAAATTATCCATACAGCTCATAATAGAGAAGGCTTTGCAAAAGGAGCTGTTTTAGCTGCCGAATATATTATTGGCAAAAAGGGATATTTTGGGATGAAAGAAGTACTAGGATTGAAATAAATTAAACTTTGAATATATAAAAAGCCTCGTTACTAAAATAAAGTAACGAGGCTTTTTTATTAGATTGAAAAATCTATTTATTGTAAATATTTGTGTTTACTCTGTAGCCAAATCCAGTATTTTTATACCAATCTGTATATGATTTACCACCTGAAAGTGTCCAGTCAGAGAAGTGTGAATAAGCTTGACTAATTGAAATTGTTTCAACAGGATAGCTAAATGCATCTGCAAAGTTTAAAGCAAAAGGATAATTGTTTTTTGTTACATAATAAGTACCAGTAGTGCTATTAGAAGCGTCACTATTTGTACCAAATAATGTTTTATCTGCTAAATCAGTAGGTGGAAAGCTAGGTAAGTGCACTTCATATCCTCTACGTTTATCACTAATTAAGAAAGGATTGAATGTAGCAGGGGCTAATGATTCAATCGGAGAAACTAGCTTTACTATCACTCGTACGGTATCACCTGAAACTTTTGTATTGTTTGCAACAGTATTCACAAAGTTTGCTCCATTTGGATTGTTTATAAGTTGTTTACTACCATCAAATGGAATAAAGACTGCGTTTTTTTGACCATTTTCAGTACCATTACCATTTAATTTAATGTAGTTATCTGCCAATCTTTGTCCTGAAACAGATGCAACGCTTGCACTGTTAAGTGGTAATTGAATTCCCAATGCATTCTCGTAATTTGCTCCTGCTGCTATTGGTGCAAAATCACCCGCTATTTCAACAACTTTGTTTTGTGCATTTGATACCAATTTATAACGATAGCTTACTACCAAATCGTTCAAATCGTAATCACCTTGCATTGGCCAATTGTCTTCGAAAGCAAGTGTTCCCCATTGGTTTGCACTAGGATAGTAAGTATCATAAGCTTTGCTCGCATCGTTTGGATAAGCATCTAAGGCATCACTCACTCCGTCTCCATCGGAATCTTTTGCTATATCAACAGGCAAAATCCCTGTGCGATCAATCGCGGTAATAGGGTTTGATGTAACATAGAATAAATTGTCATTAAAATCATGGTCACACCCTCCCGATTCTCTATTTAAATCTTCAAATCCAACAATGTAAAAAGGGGTATTACCATTATTTACATCTTTGTAATCTAATAAAACGGTATGCTTTCTATTAGTTGCCTTTTTTTCAGGATTCAAATAGGAATCAGTAAAGAAGGCTGTATTACCAGTTTTCACATTTGCGCCACCAAGACTAGCATTCCAACCATCGCTATAAAGTACAAACCCAATAGTAGTTCCTGCTTTGAAATTGCCTAGTTTTACTTTATTGCCAGATTGCAAATTACCCCCACTTCCATAGAGACTTGAATTAGGAAAAACAAACGTAATGGTATCAATATTTGCTAAAGAGGTAGGTGGGTTGTTTGTAGGATAAGTATAAAATCCTAAAGAATTTCTGTTTCCTGCACCCTCATGAACAAAAGTTAACCATACATCGCTAGCAGAAACTAAATTGATATTTGAAGTTGCATTGCTACTTAAATAAGATGATCCTTTCACGGAATTAGCCAAATTTTTTCCTTCTGGAACTGAATAATTTATATTAGCTAATAAATCTTTACTAATTACATCGTTTGTTGGTTCTAAAAAATTAGGTTTTCCTAATGCGTCTGCACCAGCATTAGTAACATATTTGAAAATAGTATTTGTTTTTGTACCATTGATATCAAAGACACTTACACCACGAGAAGGAATTGTATTTCCAACATAACTTTGAGATGATTTACTAAAAGTTCCAGCAAAATTACCAACAACGCCTTTTGCTCCACCTAGGGTAAGTTTTATAGAATTACTAGAAGAAATAAAGGTTTTTACATCATTAATTACTCCAATATAATTTGGGCTTACTACAAATGAATCAATATATGATGGTACAGAAACAGAGGTTTTGATATTTCCAGCAGCATCAGTTACCGCAGTACCTACTTTATTCAACTCATTATTATACAAACCATAAATAGAAACTGGAACACCATTAATACCTTGTTCAACATTGGTTAAAACTGTTACATCTACTGAAACCTCTTTGGTGGTTTTGTATTTAAATCCAGATGGTGCAATATTCCCATCTAATGCATTCGATGAGTTCATATCATCTTTTTTAGAACAAGCAGTTAAAGCGGCTAATGCAAGTGCAACTAAAGTAACTTTTTTCATTTTATTATATTTATATTTTAATTTTTATTGATGCAAAAATGCAAGCCTTGGTAAATCTAGCAAACCCCTTAAATAAATGGGTTGCTACTTTTCTTGAAAGGGATTCATCAATTACATTAAATTTTTAACTAGTATTACCTATACATTTTGGCAAATGAAAAACTGCACCAATAAACGGTTCCACATAAGAATTATTTTATTACACCAGATAAAAATTAATTTGAAAACAAGATCTTTAGTATTAACCTCTTCATCTATCTTTTTTAATAAGGCTTATTGGAGGAATTGTTTTATTGGTTGGTTTTGTAGATGCTTTTAAGTTGATTAGGAAAAACTATGTTGCGTATAAAACTTTAGCTTAATTAATATCCTAGAAAAGAAGGATTGATGTGAACCAAAGTGAAATGAAATAAGCGGAGCGCTAGCACTCACGAAGCGGAGCCTTTAAATAATTACTACTTTCCTGTTGTACCCTTTAATCGCATAATAATTTATCATTCAACTTAGCATAAAAACCCTCTATTAACAGTACTTTAAATCTTTATAGCAATTAGATGTCAGAAAAACATTTACATCTAGCTATTTTATCATAACAATATATCAAGCGTATATTTTTCATTTATAAAAACAATATTTATTTTGTAACACTATATTATATTTTATAAATAAAATTTACTGCAATTGCCATTTTGTCTTTATTTAGAATAAGTATTTATTTTTTATAGCCAAATTGACTCCTTTTAATGTATCTAAATAAAATATTATTATATCTAATTATACTTTAGTTAAATATACATTTTTTTTAAAGTATTTAATGCCTTATTTAATACATCTAAATAGCATTTTAATCTATCTAATACAAATATTACTATATCTAAATATAAATATATATTAACTAAGTGTCCGTTTAACACAAATAATAACTATTTTGTAGAAATTAAGGTATCCCTATAAACATCTTATCAATTAAACTTATCCTCTTTGTTTTGTTTTTGAAGAAAATGAAACGCATTATTCCAAAATTTTTTTTTTGCTTAGATACAATACGCTTCTTATTTTCGTGATTCAATAAATTAATATTCAATTTATGGGAAAGAAAGTGCTTAAACGTATTTACAATATGTCTGATGCCAGACTATTTACTGAATGCCGTGATAAAATTTCTTCAGCTAGAAGGGATATATTGGAATTTGAAAAAAGAAACTATAAGGAAGCTACCCATTTTACTCCCTTAGAAGTACAAGCGAGTGCCTTTTCCGATTTGCCTACAGATTTAGAATTTGACGGTTTTAAACAAGTAGCAACAGAAGAAAAATTAAAAATAGAGAAAATGTTAAAAGAAAAAATTAGAAAGATTCGTACGGTTGCTCAAAATATTTTTGGAGAGTACACTGCTAGATATGCCCGTTTTGGTTTTAAAGGTTTAGATGAAAAAACAGATACTGAGTTGTTTAGATGCGGCAACAGAGTGGCTAAAACAGCTACTTTCTTTTTGACAAGGTTGAGCGAAGAGGGGGTAACTGCTGCACAAATTGCCGATTTAAAATCAACTTCCATCAGTTTTGAAGATGCAATAGAAAACCAATTAGATGCTATTAACGATCGTGAAATTGCCACCGAAGAACGAACAGAAGCTGGCAATGCCCTTTATTTAAAACTGGTGAAACTGTGCAACACCGGAAAAGATATTTGGGCAAGCACTAGCGAAGCCAAATACAATGATTATCTCATTTATTAATTTTGGCAACTCCTGATAGGTTGTTGGTTTTTTATCTTAATCGATAATACTTAACCATATTATATTACATCCTAAAGTGTTATCATTTATGAATCAACAAATTGTTTCTGTCCGTCCTTTTGTAGGCGCATTAGATTATCAATTGTCAAGGGCTTTTTATCGTGAATGGGGCTTTGAAGAAATAGTTTTGAGTGAGAATATTTGCTTATTTCAGTCAAATGTTTTTGGGTTTTATTTGCAATGTGCTTATGTAAAAGATTGGGTAGATAATACGATGGTGTTTTTACAAGTAGCAGATGTTGAAGCGTATTATACAATGTTATTAGCCTTGGACTTGCCCATAAAATTCAAAGGAACCAAGTTAGTACCCATACAATACCAACTTTGGGGAAGAGAATGTTTTCTCCACGATCCTTCTGGCATTCTCTGGCATATTGGAACATTTAATTCTTTGAATTAATGTAAATATCATTTAAAAAGTAAACATTTTTTTTATATAATAAATCAGTAAAAGGAAATTCATGTTACATAAAAAAACGTCCTAGCATTTTAAGTACTAAGACGTTTTTTAATATAAATAACTCGAAATTATTTAATCAAACTTATCGATCCTTTTTTAATAAAGGTTTCGCCTTTATTGTTGGTTATTTTGGCTACATAAATATACACGCCAGTTGGTTGCACTTTGCCATTTTGAGTACCATTCCAAGCAATAGCAGGATTGTTAACGGCTCCTTTTCCTTCGAATATTTGATTGCCCCATTGATTAAAAATTCTTATTTCAACCGAAGGATACAAACTACCATTACCCCTTATGTAGAGCAAATCGTTTTTGCCATCACCATTCGGACTAAATGTATTTGGGATATAAACGTTTAAGGATGTAACCTCCACAATGGTGAAATTAGAATTATTGCCACAAATGTTTTTAACCTCGTATTTGATGGTATCAATTCCTGCGGAAACACCAGTAATTTCTCCATTTGGGTTGATGGTAGCAATACTTGTATTTGTACTAGACCATACGCCATTGGTAGCATTTGCTGAAAGCGAAATTAATTCCCCAACAGCAACAGAATTCGGTCCGGATATCAATGGCAAACTAGGCTTATCCAATACTTGTACATTTAGAGGAGTTGGATATAATGCACATTCTCCTGCGGAAATCAAAAACACATAAACGCCTGATTGGGTATTATCAATAGTGGTTGGCGACCAAGAACCCGTAATTCCTTCCAGCGAAGTAGCGGTAAGAGCAGGTGCGGGTGTACCAGAACAGAATGGGGCCATAGGCGCAAACGTGGGTTGAATTCTGTTGTTTACAGTCACATAAATAGAAACGGTATCAGCACATATGATATTTATAGGGGTGAAAACATATAAGCCACTTGTTGTATTGCTGATGGTAGCAGGCAACCAAGTACCTGCAAATCCTTCTTTAGATGTTGCTGGTAAAGAAGGCGCTGTTGAGCCGCTACAAATATTGGCAATAGGATTGAAGGTGGGCTTACCTATTTTGGTTACTAATACAAATATGCTAGCAGTGTCGCAGCATTGGCCTGCATCGGGAGTAAACAAATAATAACCGCTACTAACTGTAGAAATCACACTAGGATTCCATGTTCCCTTGATGCCTTCTAAAGACACTACAGGTAATGTAGGAATTATGGTAAGGTTGCAAGGAACTACAATAGTTGCGAATGTTGGCTTTGTCTTGTTATTCACCGTTACAAAAATAGAAGCCGTATCAGCACATAAGCCAGAAGCAGGAGTGAATTTATATAAGCCACTTGCTGTATTGCTTATAGTAGCTGGCAACCAAGTTCCTGCGATTCCTTCAATAGATGAAGAAGGTAAAGTAGGAGCAAGAGAGCCGCTACATATTGGAGCTATTGCAGCAAATGTTGGTTTTGTTTTAGGAGTAATCGTAATAAAAATAGAAGCGGTATCAGCACATAGACCAGCAAGAGGAGTGAAAACATATAAGCCACTTACTGTATTGCTGATGGTAATAGGCAACCAAGTTCCTGCGATTCCTTCAATAGATGAAGTAAGTAAAGTAGGAGCAAGAGAGCCGCTACAAACTGGAGCTATTGCAGCAAATGTTGGTTTTGTTTTAGGAGTAATCGTAATAAAAATAGAAGCGGTATCAGCACATAAACCAGCAAGAGGAGTGAAAACATATAGGCCACTTACTGTATTGCTGATGGTAGTAGGCAACCAAGTTCCTGCGATTCCTTCAATAGATGAAGAAGGTAAAGTAGGAGCAAGAGAGCCGCTACAAATTGGAGCTATTGCAGCAAATGTTGGTTTTGTTTTAGGAGTAATCGTAATAAAAAAAGAAGCGGTATCAGCACATAAACCAGCAAGAGGAGTGAAAACATATAAGCCACTTACTGTATTGCTGATGGTAGTAGGCAACCAAGTTCCTGCGATTCCTTCAATAGATGAAGAAGGTAAAGTAGGAGCTAATGAGCTGCTACAGATTGGAGCTAGAGGAGTGAAAGTTGGTTTTGTTTTAGGGGTAATCGTTATTCTTAGTGTTGTAGCATTCGCGCATTGTCCAGCATTTGGAGTGAAAGTATAGACTCCATTTTTAGAACTATCAATAGTTGCAGGAGACCATGTACCGGTAATTCCTTCTAGAGAAACTAAAGGCACTATAGGAGAAGCAGACTTTTCACAAAAAGGAGCTATCGCAGTAAATGTTGGCGTAGTTTTTTGAATAATACCAATCTTTATAGAAGCTGTATCAGCACAGAAAGTAGTATCCGGTGTAAAGAAATAAATGCCGCTTTTAGTGGTATCAATAACATATGGTAACCAAGTACCTGTGATAACTTCTATGGAAGAAGTTGGTAAAGTTGGTGCAATGTTACCTCTACAGAATGGCGCAATTGTGGTAAACGTTGGTTTGGTGCGTGGAATGATGGTAATACTAAGGGTATCGCTAAAAGCACAACTTCCTGTATTTGGAGTAAAAATATAATCTGCATTGATGGTGCTGTCAATCCTTGTTGGCAACCAAGTACCCGAAATCCCTTCATTAGAGAGTATAGGTAAAACAGGTGAAGTCTTTTTAAAACAAAGTTGATTTGCTATTGAGAAAGTAGGTTTAATAGAAGGATTTACTGTAACGAATGATTCTGCATAGCAACTTACCGAAGGAGTATAAGAAACAGGGTTTGGAGCTGCATTGGAGAAATCTACTACTACTTTTCCATAGTCATTCTCACCTGCATTGGCTCTTGTAATAAATTGATTACTAATAGTACCATTATTTAAAATGTACATAGCCATCAATTTGATACTTCCAAAAGAAGAATCATAAGCTATATCTGATAAAGGAAAGGTAATTTCAAATCCTTTGGTGTTGGTTGCAGTTGAGGAGATAGCACCAAAACTGGTAGATGTTGCTGCATCTCCAAGGAATTTATTTGGTCCACCCCCACTTCCTGCAAAACCACTTAGTGTGTATAAATCAGCATAGTAATTATCTTTTGCAGCATTGGTACCAAATGATAAAACATAATCGGGATTAAATCCTACGTCAAACTTATTGTTTTGGTTATAATCATATAATCCAGGTATGGCGCCTATTCTACCGAAATTGCCATCATTGTATCCACCAGATTTTGAATCTATGAAAACCAATATTCTTTCATTATTGTGCACAGAACCGGCCAATGCTACATATAAATTTTGAATATTGTTTCTTACATACAAGGCATTAATCTCTGGTTTAGTTGCAAATCCAGAAGCTGGTCCGCCAGCAGATGTGGCAATAGGACTACCCCAAAATGATTCAGTAATATTTCCATCAAATGTTACAGGAGGTACAGCATAAGTACGCACTTTAACGGTATCTTTCAAGGACAATACCCCAGAACTATAGGAATTAGTTGATGATATAGCTGTTTGAGCAACACCATTTTTAAAGAACTGATATAAAGCACCATTGCTAGCTGTGAATGTAGGGCTTGCTCCTTCACAAACACTTGTGGGACTGATAGTTGGAGTGGATGGAGAGGCAGGTTGAGGAGTCACATTTACTATTGTAATAGGAGAAACACAACCCGAAATAGTATCTTTTGCTGTTAAGTTATAAGCTCCACCTGCAACATTGGTGAAGATATTATTCCCATAATAATTTGTTCCATTAATACTAAATCCAATATCAATAAGGTTAGGGTTGATAGAAGCAGTAAGCGTTGTTGCTTCACTACAAGTTGGGATTGTCAATGTAGCAGTTGGTGCCGATGGAATTGGTTTTACTACAATAGAAATGGTATTGGAATTAGCACATTGCCCTGCATTTGGATTAAATACGTAATTGCCACTAGTTGTATTGTCAATTGTAGCCGGAGTCCAAGTACCTAGAAAACCTTCTAAAGATTGCGCAGGAAGTAAAGGCGCCTTGCTTCCTTTACAAATTGGAAGAATGGGAGTAAATGTTGGAAGTATCTTGTCTTTTACTTCTACATAAAGCGATGCTGTATCTGCGCAGCCTAATCCAATAGGAGTGAAGTAATAATATTGGCTCATGCTACTGTCAATTCTATTTGGTGACCAGGTACCAGCTATTCCTTCTAGCGATTGTGTTGGAAGATTGGGTGAAGCACTCAGTTTACAAATAGAGTTAAATTGAGTAAAAGTGGGTTTTATGGTTGCAGGAATTGTAATTGTAATCACAGTGCTATTGGCGCATTGTCCTGCATCAGGTTGAAAGGTATAGCTTGCACTAACAGAACTATCTATTCTCGAAGGATTCCAAGTTCCAGTAATTCCTTCAATAGAGGCAGTTGGTAATGTAGGCGGTATTGAATTTTTACAAAAAGGTGCAAATGCAGGGAAAGTAGGCGTTGTTTTTTGAATAACTTTTATTTGAATAGAAGCTGTATCCGCGCAAAATGAAGTATCTGGAGTGAATAAATAAACACCATCCTTTGTATTGTCAATCACACTTGGAGACCATGTACCTGTTATGCCTTCAAGAGAAGTAGTTGCAAGCGTTGGTGCATTTGAACCTGTACAAAAAGAAGGAATAGCAGTGAAAGTAGGTTTTGTACGAGGTGTGATGGTGATGCTTAAAGTGTCATTTAAAGCACATTCACCAGAATTAGGTGTAAAAATATAATCCCCAGAAATTGTGCTATCTACAACACTAGGTGACCATGTTCCTTTTATTCCTTCTGTTGATGTAGTAGGTAATACAGGAGGTGTTTTTTTATAGCACAACTGCTTTGCAATAGTGAAAGTAGGTTTCACTTTCTTAGTTACAGTTACAAATGCTTCCTCATAACAATTAGGGTCAAGCGTAAACGAAACTGGGTTTGGTGCAGCTTTAGAAAAGTCAACGAATATTTTACCGTAATCATTTTCACCTGCATTGGCTCTTGTAATAAATTGATTGCTAATGGTACCATTATTTAGAAGGTACATAGCCATCAATTTGATATTTCCAAATGAAGAATCATAGGATAAATCAGTAAGAGGTAAAGAGATTTCAAATCCTTTTGTATTGGTTCCAGTTGCAGAAATAGCTCCAAAAGTGGTTGAAGTAGCAGCATCACCTAAGTATTTGTTAGGCCCACCACCGCTTCCAGCAAAACCACTAAGGGTATATAAATCTGCATAGAAATTGTTTTCAGGCTTATTTGTACCAATTGTTAAAACATAATCGGGATTGAAGCCAGCATCGAATTTATTATTTTGATTGTAATCGTAAAGACCAGTTGGAGCGCCTAACCTTCCGAAATTGCCATCATTGTATCCACCAGATTTAGAATCTATAAACAATAACATACGCTCGTCATTGTGTACAGAACCTGCTAATGCTACATATAGATTTTGAATGTTATTGCGAACATATAAGGCATTAATCTCTGGTTTAGAAGCAAATCCAGAAGCTGGTCCGCCAACAGAAGTGGCAAGTGGTGGTCCCCAAAAAGATTCCGTAATATTTCCATCGAAAGTGACAGTTGGAATGGAGTACGACCTTACTTTAATGGTATCTTTCAATGAAATCAACCCTGGAGAATAGGTATTGCTAGATGAAACACTTGTTTGTGCTTTACCATTTTTAAAGAATTGATACAAAGAAGCATTGCTTGCATTAAATGTAGAAGTTGAGCCTTCACACACAATGGAAGGAGAGATAGTAGGTTTATTTGGTGAAAGCGGTTGAGGTATTACTGAAACTGATGTACTTGGCGATATACAACCATACAATGTATCTTTTACTCTCACATTATAGATGCCACCCGCAACATTGGTAAATACATTAGATGCGGTATAATTAGTGCCATCAATACTAAAAGCAAGATTGGCTACACTTGCTGCACTAGCCGTTACAGTAGAAGCATTCGCACAAGTTGGCACTGTTGCAACTGCTGTAGGGGCAGAAGGATTGGCATGTACTGTAAGAACGATAGTCAGTGAATCACTCTCACATCCATTATTTGGATTGTATTGTGAAACATAATAAGTAATGTTTTTTGGTGTAGATGTATTTACAGTTGGAGTTCTGAATGGAGCTGATGGTGTGCTTAAATACCATCTTAACGTATCATTGGGATCGTTAGCCGTAACTGTTGGGGTAACTGTAAAATTATAAGAAGAACCTACACATAAATTAATAGGAGAAACTACATTGCTTGGTACAGGTGGTTTTGCATCTACAGAAGTTTCTGCTACACTTGCGGCATCATTAATTGTAATACCTAAAGCGCATTTTGGAGATAATGACTGCGTTTTATTTGCCAAATCCACAGCATAAATATCACCTGTTTTGCTAACTGCATAGGTTTGGTTGTCATTACATAATTGGGTTACTCCAGCAAAACCAAAAATATTGCTACCACTATTAAAGTTCATATAAACTGTACTTGCAGCAGGATTTGTGAGATTTACTTTTACAAGGAAATAGCTTGTTCCGGCAGCATTTTGGCAAGATTCATATAATTCATTTTTATAAAACAATAAATCTCCTCCCACTAAGTAGGCGGCTGGTAATGAACCTAAAGTTCCAAATACCCCTGTTTTGGGGTTGTACGTTTCTATTAAATTACCACTAGCTGCATAAACAATTCCATTAGGACCAACTGTTAATCCATAAATAGCTTTACTAGCGCTAATAAACTTTCCCAACAATGTGCAACTGCCTACAGTTCCATTGGTATCTATTGTATTTACATATAAATTGCCTTTGTTATCGTTAATGTACAACTTGTTGCTATCTAATGCAATTGATAATGGGTTACCGCTAATATTAGAACAAAGTGTAAGTGGTTTTTTAGTGCACGTAAGGATATTTACCCTGTATAAATTACCACCACTCTCTAAAGCAATAAAGGTTCCTGATTGTGCATTTGCTGTGTAAATCATACACATTATTGCTAGGACATAACAGTAAAACTTATTCATATAGTATCGTTTAGAAATTTGCAATCGTTAAACTAAGATGTGCAAAGTAAATGGGGAATTAGCAATCTAGCTATGTAGAAGTTTAACACTCGGTGAAAAACGTGTATTTTTTACATGATAGGACATCGGTTTAGGACTATTTGATGGTTTTAGGGCAGATTTTATAACAGCTTCTTTTATAAAAAAGATTGGATTACTCTTATTTGAAGAATAATTATTGAAATTATTCATCCAATAGTATAACAAGTCATTTGCTACATAAATGCACTTTTGCTTAATATTATTAAACATAAAACTTTACATGAAAACGAAAGCCGAATTGAATGAGGGCATTCTTTTGTTAATTGAGAAAATTAAAGAGGAAAATCCAGAACTAATTAAATTTATCCCAGAAATGCCAGATAACAATGTTTCTGATATGGAAAATGGTGTTTCAATAACCAGTTTAAAAGAATACTACGATTCACTTGAAATATTACACAAAGACTACAAACCTTCGCACGAGGAATAATCTAGTTTAATTTAATAGGTTGAGGATTAAGGGTTATTTGACTGATAAATGTTTATTAATGCTGCATAGTTCAAGTAAGAGTGCTACAATGTCTGAGTAATAGTGCTGCATCTTTTGGGAAAGAGTGCAGCATATTTTGAAAAAATCCTAGCCTAGACTTTTTGTAAAATCCCAGCTTATGTTTTTTGAAAAAGGTAGGCTTGAAAAAATAGTCTACCCTTTTAACTTAAACATTATGATGTGATGGATTTGAAATTAATGTATGAAAAGTATAGAAAGAAAGTGTCTTTAATAGTTTTTATATGATGAATCGAATAGAAATAGTTGTAAAATTTCTATACCATTATAGGAGTTATGAGTAAGGATTAAATCTTTAAGACCATGTTTTGAAATTAATACCCCTACTTTTAGCACGTTATTTATAACTATATGAATAAATGGATTTGGGTATTGATTGTTTGCACATTATACAGTTGTGAACACAAAAAAGCGAATTTATCTGGATCTATGCCAGTAAAAATCAACGATTTTATTGTCGCATTCCCCCCAATAAATTTCCCTTTTAATTCATCTGATTCAAATATCAATGAAAATGCAGATACAACTACAATTAGTAAATCTGTCATTAGCCAATTTATCCCTGATACTGTTCTGAATTCTTTGGTTAATTCAAACAATAAATTTCTTGTTCATCCCGTAGGAAGAATAGAAAAAGAAAAAGAAATTTATTTGGTATTTAACATTGTTCAAAAAAAGCAAATACAGCAAGTAATAGCGGTTTTCAAAAAAAGCAATACTTTCCTTGCTGCCAAATTACTTATTAATAATACTGCATATTTAGAAGATGGTTATCGTCATTCTGTGAACATAAATAAAGAGCCAACTTTTTTAATAAGTAAAGAACGTATAAACGCACAAACCAAACAGATTCAATTTTTTAGAGAAGCTTGGGTTTATAATTCAGCAGGGATATTTATGGTTGTGCTAAACGATACCAATGAAGACCCCAAGAAAATTGATGAAATTATTAATCCAATAGATACCTTGCCAAGAAAGAATAAACTTAGTGGCGAATATGGTGAGAGAAACCGAGAGAGTTCCCGAAGCTTTTTGAGTATTAGAGATGGTAAAGCCAAAAACAGCTATTTGTTTTTCATTCATTTTGAAAAGAAAGATGGTGCTTGTATAGGTGAATTAAAAGGCATTATTCAAATGAAAGATGAGCAGCATGGAGTATATAGCCAAGGGGGAGATCCATGTGCAATTGATTTTTTAATTGAAGGCAATAGTATAAATGTAAAAGAAAAGGGTAGTTGTGGCAACAGAAGAGGAATGGAATGTTTATTTGACGATACATTTACCAAAAAGAAAGAACCAAAAAAAGACAAACACAAAACTTCAAATAAGTCTTAGAGGAGGCAAAGAGTTCATAGGCAATTAGGTTTATGTCAAAGAGGCAACGATGTTTTAGTATTTACTTGTTGATAATATTCTCAGAAAGCCATTTCTACATTATTAATTAAATAGTTACTCAAATAATAATTTTAAAAAAGGGTTTATTATGAAGCAGATACTTTCTATAGTATTTATTTTTTTTATTAGTTGCCTAATGCCTAAGAAAAGCTTGGCATGGGGAGCAAAAGGTCACGAAATTGTAGCTCAGATAGCATTTCATTATTTAGATGATAGCACAAAAACAAAAGTGATGCACTATCTAAGAAAGATGAGCATCGAAGAAGCAAGTACTTGGATGGATGAAAATCGCTCAAATAACTATTATGATTTCATGAAACCATGGCATTATATAGATTTTGATAAAGACAGTGTGTATCGCCCAACAGCTGAGAGAAATGTTTTGACTGTTATTTATACTGCTATGAATGAAATGAAGCACAAAGAAACATTGAAAGACCGTGAGATAAAAGAAAGATTGCTTTACTTTTTTCATTTAGTTGGCGATTTGCATCAGCCATTGCACTGCGGTTATTCTCAAGACAAAGGAGGTAATACTGTGATAATAAAAGCACCTGGATATGGAGGAAACCTACATAGTTTTTGGGATACAGATATGATTGAGTCGCACAAGATAAAGATGGAAGATTGCATCAAACTATATGATGATTTTAAGCCAGAGGAAGTAAAATCCATACAAAAAATAAACCTATTAAAATGGATGAATGAAACCAGATCTTTACTTCCCATTGCTTATGACTTTAAAGATAGTAAGGTATCTGAAGAATATGTTACTAGTAATATTACTATTGTGAAACGTCAATTATTAATCGCTGGATTGCGCCTTGCAAGTGTTTTAAAAGAAGTAATGAAAACAGCATAATTTGATATTACTTTATTTTATAATAAAAAAAAAGCCAACTTGAATTATAATTCAAGTTGGCTTTTTTTATGATGTAATTATTTACAATCTAACTATGAAATGGTGTTAAAGTGTTGCATCAAAGTGTCATATATATATCCATAGCTAGACCCTATTGGTATTTCTTTTCCAGTTGATAAAAAGATCTTAGTTCTAGTAAATCTTTCTACCCTAGATAATGGAATAATGTAAGAACGGTGTACACGCAAGAAATCTTTTACAGGTAATTTCTCCAATGCAATTTTTAAGGTCATTAATGTAAGTACTGGAACTGGTTTTACATGCAGTTTAATATAATCATCCAAAGCTTCAATTAAATCTATTTCTTTCAGATTTACCCTAGTCATTTCGTAATTCACCTTTACATAAAGAGTATTCTCGTTAATTTCTTTCTCTTTTAAATACTCAATGTAATCTTTGGCTTTATCTACGGCCTTTTTAAATCGTTCAAATTCAAAAGGCTTAAGCATATAATCTATTGCATCTAAATTGTATCCTTCAATTGCATAATTCTTAAATGCTGTAGTAAATATTACTTGTGGTCGCTTTTTAAGACTTTTATATAATTGCAATCCATTTACATCAGGCATTTGAATATCTAAGAATATCAAATCAACTTCATTGTCTTTTAAATAAGTAAGAAACTCATCTGGATTTGTAAAGTATTGCTTAACATCCAAAAAGTCTATTTTATCACTGTGCTGCTTTATTAATTGCAACGCTAGTGGTTCATCATCAAGTGCTATAGCTGTAATCTTTTTTATCATCTTAATCTTATTTCTAATTTTATAGAGAAAGTTTCCTGATTATTATTAATTTCTAGATGGTGATTATTGGGATAAAGTAAAGTAAGTCTTCGTTTTACATTGTTAATTCCTATGCCTGTTGTTTCTCTAAAATCATCTTCTGATTGAATTATTTTATTTGAGGCCTTAAACAAAATGACGTCATCCTTCGCTTCGAGGTAAAAGTCAATTCTTGTACATTCTTTAGTACTTATTCCGTATTTAAAAGCGTTTTCAACAAAAGGAATGAACAATAGTGGAGCTATCATTTGCTGGCTAAAATCTCCTTTTTGAATAAAATTTACTTCAACATTGTTTGTCAATCTCAATTGTTGTAACGTAATAAAGTGATTGATAAATGTTATTTCACTTTCTAATGAAACAAAATTTACTTGTGCATCAGAAATAATATGCCGCATTATTGCTGAAAGTTTTAAGATGGCAGGGGCAGTATTTTCGCTGCCTACTATGGCAAGTGAATAGATATTATTTAACGTATTGAAAAAGAAATGCGGATTTATTTGAGACTTTAAGAAAGAAAGTTCTGTATTTAGCTTCTCTCGAACTATTTCGTTTTTGGTTTCTTCCGTATTTAGCCATTGCTGAACGAGCGAAATGCAAGTGCTTATTGCAAAAACCAAAACGAATATTAAGTAGATATCTGGATAAAAATGAAAGCGCCTTTTTTTAATGTTAAATTCTCTATTGATGTTGCGCAATGAGAGGGAATCATTAATAATATCCTTTTTTATGTATTGTAATTGAGCTTGTTTGTACTCGGATTCTGTGATTGGTTTTGTTACAATATTGGCAATGCCTTCTGGGAGGTACAAAAAGATAATTACTAAGGCAACCATGCTTAGCGCATACCAAAACCACTGTCTCTTAAATAAGAAGCGAGGTATTAATAGTTGGGTATTAATATAAAAAACGGCTACTAAATACAAGCTACTACTTATAATGATGGCCGTAAAATGGTCGTTGATATGGCTGTTGCCCTGTCGCTCATGTGATTGGAAAATAAATGGAATCAAAAGAAAACACATCCATACTGCAACATGAACTATTATTAAAAGGAACCTTTTCTTAAATCTAGCTGTCATTACTTAATTACTTGGTTTTGAAATTTGGTATTCATTGAAATAGTTTTAACTATTAAATAAAACTATTAACTAGAGATTAATAACTCTCTGTCTCGTTTGGAAAGTCATTACTCTTTACATCAGCTATATAATGCTGAACAGCTTCGGTAATTAATAAGTTTAGATTTTGATATTGCCTTAAAAATTTGGGTTTAAAGTCGGCCTTAATGCCTAGCATATCATGCATTACCAATACTTGGCCATCACAATATTTTCCTGCACCAATACCAATGGTAGGAATGTGCAAACTTTCAGAAACTTCTTTGGCAAGTACGGCTGGTATTTTCTCCAAAACAATTGCAAAGCAACCTGCTTCTTCTAATAATTTACAATCAGCTATAAGTTTGGCTGCTTCGGCATCTTCTTTTGCCCTTACAGTATAAGAACCAAATTTATTGATGCTTTGTGGCGTTAAACCAAGATGACCCATTACTGGAATACCTGCTTGTACTATCTTCTGAACAGTTGTAGCTATTTCTGCACCGCCTTCTAGCTTTACTGCATGTGCACCGGTTTCTTTCATTATTTTAATGGCAGAGGCAATTGCAATTTGCTCATTAGATTGATAGGTTCCGAAGGGCATATCAACCACAACAAAACACTTTTCTATGCCTTTCATTACGCATTGTGCGTGATAAATCATTTGATCTAAAGTAATTGGCAGGGTTGTTTCGTTTCCTGCCATTACATTGCTAGCACTATCGCCCACTAAAATGATATCTATATTGGCTTTATCGAAAATAGATGCAAAGGAAAAGTCGTAAGCTGTGAGCATTGATATTTTTTCGCCATTGGCTTTCATTTTTTGAATGGTGCTAGTAGTAACTTTCTTAAGAGACATAATAATATTTTGTACAAATAAAAACTATTTTATTGCTTTGAGACAGATTTTCGATGAAGCAAGTTTTTTATATTCTTATTAATAATGAATTGCGAAATCATGCTAATAGAAATTGAATAAATGTTTATTTTGTACTTTAATTAATTGAATAAAAATTAATTATAAATCAATAAATGATTTTTAGTAAGGATTTTGGTTTTGTTTTATTTTGTTAAGGTAAATAGTACATAAGTATGAAACGATATTTTAATCAATTAGGTAATACTAAATTCATTGAGATGAAAGCTATAATACTAATTATTGTATTATGCATAAAGTTTATAATAATATGCATTGCTATTTTTATATCACGCATTGCTATCTCAACACCACGCATTGCTATCTCGACACCACGCATTGCTATCTCAACACCACGCATTGCTATCTCGACACCACGCATTGCTATCTTAACACCACGCATTGCTATCTCAAAACCACGCATTGCTATCTCAACACTACGCATTGCTATTTCGACACTATGCATTGCTATCTCAACACTACGCATTGCTATATCAACATTACGCATCGATGTTTTAGTGTTACGCATTGCTTTTTCGATATTTTACATTGCTATTTGCGTATTACGCGAAGCGGTATTTGTTGTTAAATTTATGTAAATTTATATTTTATTGGAATTATTTTCTTATAAACACAATGTTTATTATTAATTTAGCCATGTAAACATCTATTTAATAAAAAAATTGATAAACAAAATATGGCTACTGTAAAGTTGACTGTAAATGTGCCTTTGGATAATGTAGTAATTATGGGCAAAATGGTGATTGATTCGCTTACGGATGATGTAACGGTGATTGGTGTATCATTTAAAACTGTTGATAATAATTATGTAGCTTCCTTGAAAGGTAAACTTACAACAGTTACTGGACTAATTTATCCTAGTCAACTATTAGGTAAGCAAGTGAAATTGACTAATGATATTAATGCTCAAATAGATTTGTTGCCTAGTTTGCTAAATATTACCGAAGGACAAATAAATGACGCTAAAGATAAATTAAAAACATTACCAAAATATTTTGGCATTTCTAATATTAGAACTGCAAAATATAAAAAAGATATTGCTGGAATAATTGATGGATTAAATAGTTTTGTTCAATCTATAAGTGACAAAGATAATTTTCCTGTGTTGGAAGCAAAAGGGCTTACTGATGCGCAAGTAGCTACTTATAAAGGGATTTATACTTCTTTAACTACGCTTTTTCAAGATCGTATTGACGTAGACAAAAGTAGAAAAGAGTTGGTAGATAATAATCATACCGTAATAAATGATTTTTGGGCAGAAATTAGAAATGTTTGCGACAAAGGCAAGCGTGTATTTAAAGTAAGCAATCCTAGTAAAGTGGCAAATTATACCATTACTAAGTTGAGCGCTAAATTGAATCATGAATTAAAGTTGAACGATATTCATGGAAAAGTAACTGCAAATGATGTAGCAGTAAATAAAGTATTAATAGAACTAACTCCATTAGAAACTGGTAGAAGGCGCACTGCAAAAAGCAAGAATGGTGGTTTGTATGAAATAGGAGGGATTGTGCTTGGAAAATATGCTTTATCTGCATCTTTAAATGGATATAAAACATACAATGCTGAGGTAGAAATTAAACAAGGGGAAAAATTTAATTTTGTTATTCAGTTGGAAGTAGGGTAGGGGCTAGGTTTTTGTGCAGTCAGATGGATTGCTAGTTTTGAATTGTCTTGTTTATAAAGTTTGGGTGACAGATTGAGGTGGATGTTTGTTTAAGTAGAAGTGTGTAAAGTGTGTTTTATATATTTTTTTTAAGCGAATGCCAGTTGCAAGCTGGCTTATTTAAAAAGCACGAGTGACCAGCTATGCTGAACACTTGCACAAATAGATTGGGGAATAAAGGATTATTTAAATACCGTAAATATACTCTCCATATATTCGAATCATCTTGAAGGAATTATGCTTCAAAATATTTCAATTCATTGGTTAAATAAATAAAATAATAATGGACATTAACAGCAAGAAACTAGAGAAAATATCTTCATTGATATACTATTCAATATCGGTTCTTCTGTGTATATTTCTTGTTCTCCTATGTAATAAACTGATTGATGATATTGACAATAAGTCTATTAGACCTATAACAGAAACGTTTGAAAATAAAGCTAAGCTATCTGAACTAGATTCAAGGGTACATGCACTGAATTTACAAAGCGAGCAATTGGTTTCGCAAAAAACATTAATTGAAAAGACTATCACTAAGGCAAATGATAATTATGCTGGTGAAAAGCAATCTTTTGATAATTGGGTTCAAGCAAGGAAAACTTTGGGCTCGCCTGATAAAGACCAAGAGGTAATTGATAGGGCTAAAAAATTGGATGAAATACACAAAGTAGAAGAAGATTGGAAAGCCAAACTGAATGACAAACAAATGCAAATAGATGCTGTAGAAAAGCAAAAAAATGCAGTTGAACAATTGATTGATAAGGAGAAAAATGAAGCCGAAACCAAATACGACAATGCAATAAAAAGTTATGAGTTAAAAGTATTTTTATTCAGACTTTTAATTGTTGCTCCCATATTGGCATTGGGTATTTTCTTTTTTGTTAAATATAGAAGACACAAGTTTTGGCCTTTGTATTTTGGATTTACGCTATTTGCGTTTTATGCTTTTTTCTTCGGACTAGTTCCTTATTTACCAAGCTATGGCGGTTATATAAGATATACTGTAGGAATAATTGTTTCAATTGGACTGGGCTATTATGCTATAAAAACTATTAGAAAGTTTATAGAAGTTAGGCAAGCCGAATTAAAAGTATCTACGGATGAACGCTCAAAAAAAGTGCAAACGGAAGTGGCAGAAAAAGCACTAGAAAACCATTATTGTCCTTCATGCGGCAAAGATTTTATATTAAAAAAATGGGAATTCCCTGTAAAAGGAATAGAAGGTGAAGTAAAAACTGTAGTAACTGATTTTTGTAGGCATTGTGGTCTTGAATTATATAGTAATTGCAAGAAATGTGCAAACAAAAACTTTTCGCATTTGCCATATTGTTCGTGTTGTGGCACAAAAACTTCGAAGGAGGAGTAAAGAAACTAGCTAGATTATTTATTTATTTATGGTAAAGATTTTTATTTGATTTTCCTAAATAAGACAAATCAACTTGATTAATCATAAATGAAGGTTTATCAAACATATCTTTATTCAATGAGTAGAAACTTTTCTTTAAAAAGCAGACTGCGAAGCTTCGGTTATGCAATTAGTGGTTTGAAAATAGTTTTTAAAGAGGAACACAATGCTCGAATTCATTTAATAGCTTCTGTTTTAGCTGTTTTGTTAGGTGCGTTTTTTCATATTTCCATTACGGAATGGTTGCTACTTGTTTTTGTAATTGCACTTGTAATAAGTCTTGAAATTGTGAATACTGCAATCGAAAATATAGCAAATTTTGTATGTCAAGAGCAAAATGAAGACATTAAAAAGATAAAAGATATAGCAGCAGCAGCTGTTTTAGTATCTGCAATTGCAGCTTTATTAGTAGGCTTTCTAATCTTTGTTCCGAAGATTATAGCATTATATAAAAGCATTAGTTAAATGGATTGAAATAGGGCTGCTTTGCTTTATAGAGTTTTTCGTTCGTAGATTATTCTTAAGAGCTTAATTGGAGAATGCTGATAATAAAAAAAGCTACTCAACATTTGTTGAGTAGCTTTTTTTAATAAAATATAAATAAATATTAAGCTATTGCTTTTTTAACTAAATCAGCCGCTTCACTTAATAAAATTGCTGATTGAACTTTTAAACCACTTTCATCAATTAGTTTTTTTGCTTCAGGAGCGTTGGTTCCTTGTAAACGAACAATAATAGGTATAGTAATATTTCCCATTTTATTATAAGCTTCAATAACACCTGCAGCCACTCTATCGCAACGTACAATTCCACCAAAAATATTTATAAGGATTGCTTTTACATTAGGATCTTTCATGATAATTCTGAAACCAGCTTCTACTGTTTGCGCATTTGCAGTACCACCTACATCAAGGAAGTTTGCAGGCTCACCACCGCTAAGTTTAATCATATCCATTGTAGCCATTGCCAAACCAGCGCCGTTTACCATACAGCCAACATTACCATCTAGTTTCACGAAGTTTAAGTTGTATTGTCCAGCTTCTACTTCTGTAGGGTCTTCTTCCGTAATATCTCTTAATTGAGCTACATCTGCATGACGCATTAAAGCATTGTCATCCAAATTCATTTTACAATCAACAGCAATCATTTTTTCATCGCTGGTTTTGAAAAATGGATTAATCTCAATCATGTTAGCATCTAAACCAACATAGGCATTGTATAAATTGGTAACAAATTTTACACAGCTTTTAAATGCTTCACCACTTAACCCGTAATTGAAAGCAATTTTACGTGCTTGAAATGGTAATAAACCACCACCTGGATGAACCCACTCTTTATATATTTTCTCAGGAGTATTGTGAGCAACTTCTTCAATATCCATTCCGCCTTCGGTGCTGTACATTATTACGTTTTGCCCCTTAGCTCTATCCAACAAAATGCTTAAATAAAATTCTTTTACAGGATTTGGTCCTTCGTAGTAAACATCTTGTGCAACTAAGATTTTGTTTACTTTTTTACCAGCTTCACCAGTTTGAATTGTAACCAAAGTTCCTCCTAAAATGCCTGTGGCAAAACTGGCAATGTCTTCAACACTTTTACCAACTTTTACTCCATTCATTCCTGTTTCAATCACCTTTCCTTTCCCACGACCACCAGCATGAATTTGTGCTTTTACAACAGCAAACTTATTGTTGGTTTCTGTTTTAATTTGGCGATAAGCTTCTTCAGCTGCTGCTACAGTTTCCACAGCAATACCTTCTTGTACTGGAACATTGTATTTTTTCAACAACTCCTTTGCTTGATACTCGTGTAAATTCATATAATCAATTAATTTTTGACGAAGATAAGAGAAACTATAATTGGTGAAATTGAATTAGATTATTTTTTTGAAGTAGAATGAATTAAAGATTCCATTTAAATGCTTCAATAATTCATCATAAATGCTTTTTAAGCTTTTTGGCATCGTTTGCGCAAGCAATTTTACCATTTATAATCTAATTTCATGAGCTTAGATTCCTACTATAGTTCTCGAAAACATTTGAGTAGATTAATTAGGATTTTAATTAAATAACATGTGTTTTGATAAACTATTCTAAAAGCTAAATGATAAACGCTTATTTCATTCTAATGATAAAAGAGGCTGTATCTGCATCAGGATTGTAAATATTTAATATTATAATACCCATTTTTTTATTAAAACCCAGAGTAGCAGCAGTTAATTCTGTAAATGTTTTAGCCTCAGGATTAATTGTAATTGCTGTTGTAGGAGGCATCGCTTTCTTTTTTCCACTAAAATAACATTGCACGCCCTTTTTGCTAGTTACTTTTAAAGATATTACTGTTGTGGGTGTCAATACTAATATTTTGGGGCTTTTTACTTCACCTGGATTGATATCGCTCTTTCTAGTAATCCATTTATCAATGCCTTTAGTAATATTGTATTGCTTTAATTTATCTGGGTTTTTAATTGTATAGTAAGCTGATGCAATATTGCACATGCTTTGTAGCTCATCAAACAAAACATTAGCTGCAATTCTTTGGTTTGCAATTAATTCAGGTGAATCAATTGCTGATTTATCTTGAGTTTCTAAAACATACCACAAAGCAATTCTAGCTTTAATTGTTTCATTTATTAAAGCTTCATTCAATCCTTTATTACTTAATTCACTTTTTAAATCTCTTGCTTTTTCAATAATATGTTCTGATTTTAAATATAAATCCACAGCGGACCATGTAGTAATTCTAGCAATTTTTAAAGACTTATATTCAGGTGATTCAGTTTGAAACTGATTCTTAATTATATCACGAATTTCGCGTAATAACTTATCAAGAACTTTTACTTTTACTTTTACTTGATCACTTTCTGCAGTTTGTGCAATTCTTTGCGCTTTTGTAGAAGGGATAATCATGAATTGATTCCTCATTAAATCAAACTTATCTAATCGATTTATGGTGATTGATCGATCAGTTAAGTCTTGTATATCAACTCTTAATTGTGAAGAGACATTGATGCATTTTTCAAGTAACTTGTCAAAACTAAACTGAAAATGGAGTGGTATTTCTTTATTTGATGCCATTTCAAACCTATTAATTAATTTAATATCACCCAATATTGACCAAATTGGGGTTTTTTCATAAGAAATTTAAGGAAAGAGCTTTGATTTTTAAGCCTTATTCAAATCTAAAATTAAAATTATACTTATTACAGAGGCAAAAATAATATTTCTTCTCTTTCAATGAAACATACCTCAAAAAAAAATTACTATTTGTTTTGATTTAAGCTATTTAGAATAAGAAATATTGAATTAAAATTTGTTTTGCATTTAAATGAATCATCATTTAGGACCGAGTTTGATTAGTTTATTAGCTAATTGATTAATCAAAAACCACCGTTTTATTTTGATGTACTATTACCTTATCACTTAGAACCAATTGAAGTGCCTTTGCTAAAACTGCCGTTTCTATTTCTTTGCCACTTTTTACCATGTCTGCTGTTGTAAAAGAATGATTTACAGAAATAATTTGTTGCGCAATAATGGGGCCTTCATCTAGTTGATTTGTAACAAAGTGGGCTGTTGCACCAATTAATTTTACTCCACGCTCATAAGCTTGTTTATAGGGATTTGCACCTATGAATGCTGGCAAAAATGAATGGTGTATATTGATAATTTTTTGAGGATACGTATCAATAAATGATGGTGAAAGAATGCGCATAAACTTGGCTAAAACTAAATAATCAGCTGTGTAATTTGTTATTGTTTCTAATAAATTATTCTCAAATATTGACTTCTCTTTTCCTTCATGACTAATAAAATGAAAAGGGATATCGAATCTATTACAAATATCACTTAATACTTCGTGGTTACTTATTACTGCTAACACAGTAGCGCCTAAAGTTTTAAAATGATTTCGTATAAGAATATCACTAAGGCAGTGATATTCTTTGGTAACAAGTATTACTAACTTTTTTTCGGGATTGGGATTTATAATTACTACCGCATCATTTGGTAATATATTTTTTAATGGATTTGTTAAGCTATCTGAGGGAAGTTGCGTACTTGTTTCAATTCTTGCAAAAAATCTATTTTGTATTGAATCTACATGCTCTCGCATTGAAATAATATTCAGTCCTTGCTGGTGCAAAAGACCCGCTATCCCTGCCACTAAACCTACCCTATCTGTACATTGAATTATTATTACCATCTACTTATTTAAATTATATTCATCCTTTAATAAACTTTCATACAATTGTAATAACCAAATTGGTTTATATCCACTCTTTATTTCGTTTTGTGGTAGATTCTCTAACTACTAAAGATGATTTTAAAACTATATTTTCATTGTATAACTGAGACCTTTTTTTATCTAAATGCTTAAATAATGTAGTTGCTGCCAAAGATGCCATGTCATAAGCAGGTTGGCTAATGGTAGTTAAAGAAGGATTCAAAAAATCTGTTGTAGCTAAGTTAGCAAAACAAATTACTTTAATACGTTCAGGGATTTTTATTTTCAACTCTCTGCATACAGCATAAGTGGACAAAGCAAAACTTTCGACACCAGAGAAAAAACCATCTATTTGTGTATCTGCTAATAATCTATTGCGGATTAACTCATGATTATTCTTTTCATCATTCGAGCATCTTATAATATTGTCTTCATTTAATAGTAAATCATGTTTTCCTAATGCTTCTTGATACCCCTGCATTCTTTTTTTATCTATTGATAGTTTTTCTGAAACAGATAAGTAAACAATTTTTTTACAACCATTTTCAATTAAATGCTCAGTAGCTTTAAATCCACATGCAAAATCATCTGTAATTACTTTGGTAGTTTCTATTTCATGACACACTCTATCAAAGAAAACAATGGGCAATCCATTTTCCATACATTCATTAAGGTGATGATAATCGCTCGTTGTGGCTGATAGTGACATGATGATACCATCTACTCTTCCATTCTGTAAATGTCTAATAATGCTAATTTCCTTTTGTACATCCTCATGGGTAACATATACTAATAGATGATACCCTTTTTCAGCAGCAATAGCTTCAGCACCATCTATTATTTGTAAAAAGAAGCTATTATCAATTTTAGGAATTACCAAAGCAATTGTTTTGCTCTTTTGGTGTCGCAAATAACTGGCATAAGGGTTTGGCTTATAGCCCAATTCTTCCGCTTTGGCAATAATTTTTTGTTTGGTATTGGCTCCAATTTCATGACTGTCTCTTAAAGCTTTCGATACTGTGGAAACAGAAACCCCCAATTGAGCAGCAAGCATTTTTAAATCTACTTTCATATATTTATTTCATTAGCAGGTGAGCAATGTTTTAGGTTGTTTGTTTAGTAATCGTTAGAGAAAAGTAAATTTATATTTAGAAATTAATACCAAATACTATATGGCTACTGGTGCTTTTATAGGCGCATGATGCTGATAGTTTTGCAATTCAAAATCTTCGAACTTAAAGTCAAATATATTTTTTATAGTTGAATTGATTTTCATAGTTGGTAATGGATAAGGTACTCTAGTAAGTTGCAATTCTGCTTGTTTTATATGATTATTATATAAATGCACATCGCCAAAACTGTGTACAAAATCTCCATATTCCAAATTGCAAACTTGTGCCACCATCATAGTTAGTAGTGCATATGATGCAATATTAAAAGGGACACCTAAAAATACATCTGCACTACGCTGATACAATTGACAGCTAAGTTTATTGTCAGCCACATAAAATTGAAATAAAGTATGGCAAGGCATTAATGCCATTTGAGGAAGCTCTGCAACATTCCACGCACTTACAATGAGCCTTCTACTATCTGGAGATTTCTTAATTTGATTTATAACATCAGTAATTTGATCTATTGTATCTCCATTTGCTACCTGCCAACTACGCCATTGCTTGCCATAAATAGGCCCTAAGTTGCCTTCTGCATCTGCCCATTCATTCCAAATACTCACGCCATTTTCTTTTAAATATGCAGTGTTGGTACTGCCTTTTAAAAACCATAGCAACTCATGAATAATACTTTTTAAATGAAGCTTCTTTGTGGAAACTAATGGAAATCCTTCGTTTAATTTAAAACGTAATTGATAACCAAAGCAACTTAGTGTACCTGTGCCTGTTCTGTCTGTTTTTTGAGAGCCATTCTCTAAAATATGTTGTAATAAAGCTTGATATTGCTGCATGGGTTGCAAAGTAATAGTTGTAAATAAGATTAACGAAAAAAAATATTAGTAAAATACTGAAAAAAAGCAGCTTTTTGTATATAAAAAAATCATGTAGTATAAAGACTACCCCTTTATTAATCATTTATGAATAGTGTGTGAGAATTAAGTTTATATTTTTAGCACCGAAAAAACGATAGTAATTTTAATGAAATTGTTGCTATTTATATTTATAATCTATTAAAACGTTAGGAATGTAACCCAATTTTTTATCCCCTTAAATTTTAAACATGAAGATTTTAGTAGCCGATGATCACAAACTTGTACGAACAGCATTGAGATTTATTTTAACAGAAGCCTATCCAAATATTGAGATTGAAGAGGTTGACAACACAATGGAGCTTTTTAAAAAAGCTGTTAAGGAAAAGTGGGATTTAATCATTTCTGATATTTCCTTCCCCGGTCAGTCTGGCTTAGAGGTATTAAAACAAATAAAAAATCATGTACCAAAAACTCCAGTATTAATATTAAGCATGCATGGTGCTCAAGAATATGCTGTTAGATGTATTACTGCTGGTGCATCAGGTTATTTAACTAAAGAAAACATTTCTGATGAATTGGTTAAAGCCATTAATCAAATTTTAACTGGGAGAAAATACTTAAACCTAGAAGTTGCTGAGATATTGGCTTCTTCATACGAAACAAAGTCTAAAGTAAACATGCATGAAAACCTCTCAGATAGAGAGTATCAAATATTTAAAATGCTTATTGGCGGTGTATCTATGCAAGAAATTGCAGAAAGATTGTTTATTAGTATTAATACTGTTCGTTCGCACAAAGTGCATATTCATCGCAAAATGCAGTTGCAAAATGATGCAGAACTTATTAAATATGGTATTGAACATCAGTTGGCATAATTTCAGGGCAAAGAGGCAAGGATGCAAAGAGGCAAAGAGGATAACAGTTATTAGTCACTCAATAGGCGCACCGATGTTTAGATAAGATGAACTAAATAGTTTTGAAATAATACTCAAAGTACTGAAAGGGAGTAATATATTAGCCAAGGGGGAAGCCCTTGGAGCTCTATAGGAGTTATAAGTTACATGTAATAAGTGTCTAATTAGTAATTTTGAACTAAGTGTCTATGTGATTATAATAAACCTTAAACCCCAAAAAAAACAAATATGAAAATATTATTAGCAGATGATCATTCAATGATACGACAAGGATTGGTATTGTTATTAAGGCAATCTTATCCGTTGGCTGAAATAATTGAAAAAAACAATGCAGATGAACTATTCGAAGGAATTAATAAAGAGAAGGTAGATATTGTAATTACTGATTTATTTATGCCTGGTCAGCCAGTAATAGAAATTGTAAAAAAAGTACGAGAATCTGGAAATAAAGTGCCGATTATTATTTTAAGCATGTCGCTACCAGAAAGAAATGCTGTGCGTGTAATAAGGGCGGGTGCAAATGGTTATTTAAGTAAAGATACAGTTCCAGAAGAATTAATCAGAGCCATGGAATTTGTGCTGCAAGGTAGAAAATACATTACACCTGAAATTGCCGCTTTATTGGCTGATGCCTATTTAGAAGATACAGAAAAGAAGCCCCATGAAGCGCTTTCAGATAGGGAATTTGAAGTATTTCAAATGTTGTCTCAAGGTAAATCTGTAACACAAATAGCTGAGGCATTGCATGTAAGCATCAATACCGTTAGTACTTATAAATCGAGGGTATTAGAAAAAATGAACTTTCAAAGTTTCGCTGATATCATTAAATATGCCCATGCCAATAAGCTTATTTAAGCCTAAATCTGGCATTTTGTTTTCTTTAAAAAGTAAATAAATTATGATATTTAAAACTATCTCTATAATTAATTATAAGCATAATTGGTTATTAATAGTTAGGTATCATCTAATCTTACAACTTATAATCTTATGTAAAATGGTTATGAGTTCAGTTTTGTTTTAGATATTAAATCACAATCAATAAAGTTGCTTTTTGAATGAAATAATATTGGGTTATTACCAAGCCAATAAATGTGCTCAAGTATTTTGTTTATAATCGTGTTTAGTCTAGTAATAAAATCTATATAACATTTTCATGGTTCAACGAAAATGCTCAATCTCCAACAATGGTTAAGTTTTTTTATTTTGATATTGAAAATAGATAATATGTAATTATAATAACCCTTTACCTTAGAGTGAGAATGTAAAATTTAGAGAGTTTTTATCTATACCAAAGCTTTAAAATTGGTTATTGCTTTTTTAAAAGCAATAACTTCAATATTTATAACGCTTTCTGTATTAAACGAATGTTGTTTTGTTGTATCAACTGTACTTCGTCGAATAATATCCAAAGTTTAGAGATTTTTTTAGAATTTGGAATCATATATTAGGTTATTTGAGGCAATATGACAAGAATATTAGTAAAATCATATTTAACTGCTTTATTAGTTTGTGTTTTCTTTCTTCATGGAAATTCAGCTCCAAATATTGTTAATAATATTTTTGTTCAGACCATTCCGAGCATCCAAAAACCGCTTGAATTATATACTTCAAATAATGTTTTTTTTAGAACCCGTCAATCGTTGCTATTTATTGATAAAAACTCATTTGATAGTGATCCTATTTGTGATGCATTTTCCGATGATGAAGACGAAGAAAATGATAAAGTTGACCATGACAAAAGGAAAACAGTATATAAAAGCGTATTCCAAAGATTATACAAAAACAATTGTAAAACCAACTTTAACAATAATTACTTAAGGTGTTCAAAACCAAATTTATTTAAAACCAAATTAAAAGTCGCGCCACACATTTACTTCTGCGTTTTTAGAATATGAGGAGAAGTTTTTAATCCCATTAAATTGTTTTTTAAGATTTCGATGCCATTATTTGCTTAGATAATGGTAATCAAGTGTTATACCAACAATAATCGGATCAACTATTTTTTTCATCATAAAATCATTACAATGAATAAGCTATTTATGCTAAAAGGCTTATGTGCCTTATTGTTATTTGCTGGTTGCAAAGCAAAGAAAGAAGAAGTAAAAGAAGAAATTACAAAGTATGAAGTAACTAGTCCACTAAAATTGGACACCGTTGCTGTAAAGGAATATGTATCTCAAATAAAAGCAATACACCATATTGAGTTAAGAGCCCAAGAAAAAGGGTATTTAGAAAAGATTTATGTAGATGAGGGACAATCTGTAAAAGCTGGGCAATTGTTGTTTCAAATTATGCCCAAGATTTATGAAGCTGAAAAACAAAAAGCACAAGCTGAGGTGAAATTTGCCGAAATAGAAGTGCAGAACAACAAAACATTGGTGGAGAAAAATATTATATCTAAAGCCGAATTAGCGATGGCTAATGCCAAACTCGACAAAGCTAAAGCCGAACTTTCTTTATGCAATGTGCATCTTCAATTCACAGAAATAAGGGCTCCTTTCGATGGTATAATCGATCGTTTTCAAGTAAGACAAGGTAGCCTTTTAGAAGAAGGGCAAATATTAACCACCCTTTCTGATAATAGTAAGATGTGGGTTTACTTCAATGTTCCAGAAGCTGAATATCTAGATTATAAAGGAAAAATAGAAGCACATAAGCCTAAAGTATCTCTTGAATTGGCGAATCATAAACTATTCGATTATACAGGTTTAGTTGAAACAATAGAAGCTGATTTCGACAATGAAACGGGTAATATTCCTTTCAGGGCCACTTTTCCTAACAATAAAGGCTTGCTTCGTCATGGTGAAACTGGCAATATTTTGATGGAAATACCATTGAAAGATGCTTTGCTCGTTCCTCAAAAAGCCACTTTTGAAGTGCTTGACAAGAAATATGTGTTTGTTTTAGACAAGGAAAACAGAGTAAAAACTCGTGAAATTACCATTGGTGCAGAGCTAGAAGACATTTATATAGTTTCTAAAGGCTTAGAAGCTTCCGACAAAATACTTCTCGAAGGCTTACGCAAAGTGAAAGAAAACGACAAAATAGCCTTCGACTTTAAAGAACCTAATGAGGTAATCCACCACTTGAAAGTGGCTGCTGAATAATTTACTCATCCAAAAATCTAAGAACATGTTTAATAAATTCATTAAACGGCCAGTTCTTGCCATAGTGTTGTCTGTTGTCATCATTTTTATGGGGGTTCTGGCTATGAATACGCTTCCTGTTTCACAGTTTCCTTCTATTGCACCGCCCATGGTGGTAGTGAATGTGGCTTATCCCGGTGCAAGTGCCAATGTATTGGTGAACTCTGTGTTGATTCCAATGGAAAAAGCCATCAATGGTACACCGGGCATGAAATACATGACTTCCGATGCCACGAGTGCGGGTGAAGCGACCATACAAATCATCTTCGATTTGGGTACCGACCCCAACCAAGCAATGGTGAGTGTGAAAACCCGTATCGAGCAAGTAATCAACCGTCTTCCAGAATTGGTGCAGCGTGAAGGCTTGGTAGTAAGCTACACCTCACCCAACATGTTGATGTATGTGAATCTCTACAGTAAAGACCCTAAAGCCGATGAGAAATTCTTGTACAATTTCGCTGGTGTAAATATTATTCCAGAAATCAGCCGTTTGAATGGGGTGGGTAGCGCCAAAATTTTAGGAAGTAGGCAATATGCCATGCGTGTTTGGTTGAAGCCCGACAGGATGAGGGCTTACAATGTATCCACCGAAGAAGTGATGGAAGCATTGGGTCACCAAAGTGTGATTGGCTCTCCCGGTCGTATTGGACAAGCTACTGGTAAACGCTCTCAATCTTTGGAATATGTATTAACTTACAAAGGCAGATACAATACCACAGAAGAATATGAAAACGTAATTATCCGTGCCAATGCCAATGGCGAAATGTTGCATTTGAAAGATATTGCCGAAGTAGAATTGGGTAGTGAGTTCTATGATATTTATTCCAATATGGACGGCCATCCTTCTGCTGCCATCACCTTAAAACAAACCTATGGTAGCAATGCAAGCGATGTAATCAAAGCGGTAAAAGCAAAACTCGAAGAAATTAAAGCCAGTTCTTTTCCACCGGGAATGGATTATCAAATTAGCTATGACGTATCTAGTTTTTTGGATGCTTCTATAGAAAAAGTAATCCACACTTTAGGTGAAGCGTTCATCTTGGTGGCATTGGTCGTATTTGTTTTCTTGGGCGATTGGCGCTCTACGTTGATTCCTATTCTTGCTGTGCCAGTTTCTTTAATTGGTGCTTTTTTCTTTATGCAATTGTTTGGGTTAACCATCAATTTGATTACGCTTTTTGCATTGGTATTAGCCATTGGTATTGTGGTGGATAATGCCATTGTGGTGGTAGAAGCCGTGCATACGAAAATGGCAGAAGAACATCTTTCTCCCTATAATGCAGTAAAAAAGGTACTAGGAGAAATCAGTGGGGCAATTATAGCCATCACACTTTTGATGACTGCTGTGTTTGTACCAGTAGCCTTCATGTCAGGGCCTGTAGGTGTTTTCTATCGTCAGTTTTCCATCACCATGGCAACCTCTATTGTCATTTCAGGTTTCGTTGCCTTGACGCTTACGCCAGTGTTATGTGCCATGATATTGAAAAATACCCACGGTCAACCACAACGAAAAACGCCTATCAATTACTTACTGAATGGTTTTAATAAGTGGTTCGATGGTGTAACCAATCTCTATGTAAGGATGTTGCGAGTAATCGTTAACCGTAGCTATGTTACGTTTGGTTTGCTAATCGCGTTCTGCGTAGGCATTTATTTTATTTCTGAAAAATTACCTTCTGGTTTCATCCCAAATGAAGACCAAGGGATGATTTATGCCATCATTCAAACACCTCCTGGTTCTACTTTGGAACGTACTAACGACATTGCTCGTGACTTGCAAAAAATAGCTAAGAAAGTAGATGGTGTGGAGTCTGTTTCCTCCTTAGCAGGCTATGAAGTATTGACGGAAGGGCGTGGTTCTAATGCAGGTACTTGTATCATCAACCTAAAAGATTGGGGTGCAAGAAAACATTCAGCAGTAGAAATCATCGAAGAACTAGAAGAAAAAGCGAAAGAAATACCCGGTGCTGCGGTTGAATTTTTCCAACCACCTGCTGTTCCTGGCTATGGTGCGGCTGGCGGTTTCTCTTTGCGTCTCTTGGACAAGACCAATACGGATGACTACAAAGCTTTTGAAAAAGTGAACGATGAATTCATGGTTGCTTTGAAAAAACGCAAAGAGCTAACTGGATTGTTCACCTTTTTCGCTGCTAATTATCCTCAGTACGAATTGGAAATTGACAACCAAGCTGCCATGCAAAAAGGCGTCACCATTGGTAAAGCCCTAGATAACCTGAATATATTAATAGGTAGTACTTATGAATTGGGCTTTATCCGTTTTGGTAATTTCTTCAAGGTGTATGTGCAAGCTGCTCCCGAATATCGCCAATTGCCCGACGATGTTTTGAAGCTCTATGTAAAAAACAATCGTGATGAAATGGTGCCTTATTCTGCTTTTATGAAACTAAAAAAGAGTCAAGGTTTGAATGAAATCACACGTTATAATATGTACACTTCTTCCGCCATCAATGGTGCGCCTGCTGCTGGATTCAGTAGTGGCGAAGCCATCAAAGCCATTCAAGAAGTAGCCAAAACCCTTCCTCGTGGTTATGGTATCGACTGGTTGGGACTTTCTAAAGATGAAGTTGCCCGTGGCAATGAAGCCATCTATATTTTCTTAATTGTATTGGCATTCGTGTTCATGGTGCTTGCTGCGCAATACGAAAGTTTCATCATTCCTTGGGCTGTTATCCTTTCCTTACCTGTAGCTGTTTTTGGAGCATTTACCCTCTTAAAAATCATGGGCTTGTCCAATGATATTTATGCACAAGTAGGTTTGGTAATGCTCGTCGGTCTCTTGGGTAAAAATGCCGTATTGATAGTAGAATTTGCAGTACTGAAAAACCAAGAGGGTATGTCTATTTTCGATGCCGCCATCGAAGGTGCAAAAGTCCGTTTCCGTCCTATCTTGATGACTTCCTTTGCCTTTATTGCTGGTTTAATTCCTTTGTTATTCGCCACAGGGCCCGGTGCAATTGGGAACAGAACTATCGGTGCTTCTTCTGCGGGTGGTATGTTATTAGGAACTGTCTTTGGGGTAATCATTGTGCCTGGCTTGTATTATGTATTTGCCAAATTAGCTGATGGAAGGCACTTAATTAAGGATGAGGATGAAGTGCCTTTATCGGAAGATTTCGTTCATACCAAACGTGATAAAAAGAAATTCAAATTGCAATTGAAGCTTTTTAAACAAAAGATTGCATTTGAAAAATTATTAACCCAAAAAAAGAATGAAAATGATGAAAACAATCAGCAATAAAATGATGAAATATCTTAGCATTTTCTGCCTTTCCCTTATTGCTTTCTCTTGTAAAATTCCTGCAATAGTGAGTAAATCAGAAAACAAAAATGTTCCTGCAAGTTTCAACAACTTGCAGGATACTGCCAATGCTGCCAACTTAAAATGGAAGGATTATTTCACAGATAATAACCTGAAATCGCTGATTGGAATAGCCCTAAAAAACAATCAAGAGCTAGCAATCACTTTACAGGAAATTGAAATGACCAGAAATGAAGTGGAGGCAAGAAAAGGGGAATACAAACCCTTTGTTGGATATAAAGGCGGCATTGGTGTGGACAAAACACCTCGCTATACCAATATTGGTGCATCTGAAAAGAATATTGAAATTGCACCTGATAAAGAAACGCCTGAACCTTTGTTCGACTATATGGGGGCTGCCACTGCTTCTTGGGAATTGGATATTTGGCACAAACTACACAACGCTACAAAGGCTTCTGTTTCCAGATACTTATCTACTATTGAAGGGAGAAATTTTGTAGTGACCAATTTAGTTGCTGAGATTGCCAATTCCTACTATGAATTGGTAGCCCTCGACAATCAAATGGAGATTGTGCAAAAGAATATTGAACTCCAAACAAAGGCATTTGAATTGGTAAAAGTGCAAAAAGAGGCTGCTATGGTCACAGAACTTGCTGTGAAAAAATTTGAAGCTGAGTTGCTCAATACCAAAAGTCTACAATACGATATTCTTCAAAAAATTACCGAAACGGAGAATAAAATTAATTTTTTACTAGGTCGCTATCCTCAACCTATCGTGCGAAGTGATGCATTGTTTAACAGCCAAGCATTTCCTATCATACAGGCAGGTTTACCCGCCCAGTTATTGATAAACAGACCAGATATCCGTCAGGCAGAGCAAATGCTAGCCGCCAACAAAATGGATATTCAAGTGGCTAGGGCACAGTTTTATCCTTCTTTGGGCATATCAGCCGCATTGGGACTTCGGGCATTTAACCCTACTTATTTGTTGAGAATTCCTGAATCCATTTTAGGCACATTGGCGGGTGATATTGCAGGGCCATTGATTAATAGAAATGCCATAAAAGCAGCTTATTACAATGCCAACGCCAAACAAATTCAGGCAGCATTCAACTATGAACGCACCATTCTGAATGCTTATATTGAAGTGGCAAACCAACTATCAAAAGCTAGTAATTTGGATAAGAGTTATGATTTTAAAACAAAAGAAGTAGATGCTTTAGTACAGTCAATTGACATCTCTACTTTGCTGTTCAAATCTGCAAAGGCAGATTATATGGAAGTGCTTCACACCCAAAGAGATGCCCTTGAATCGAAATTTGAATTGATAGAAACCAAGAAAATGCGCATGAATAACTATGTAAATATTTATCGCGCTTTGGGGGGTGGATGGAATTGAGTAATTGTTAGTAGTTAGTCCCTCAATAGGCGCACCGATGTTTAGCTAAGAAGAACTAGCATAATTTTAGGGGTCTTTAAAGCGGTCGGTACTGAAAGTCCGACCGAATAACAGGCACCATCCAACTCAAGCTTTTGGTATAACTTTCAGTACCGGCCAAATGTGTTCTATAGGAGTTGTTAGAAGAAGCCGTGTAAATGATTGTTTGCATGGCTTCTTTTTATGCCCAAATTTTGCTATTGAATTTGATGTATGAGCTAAAATGGGGTTGTTGATAAGTTATTAGAGTTGTTTTTTTGATAAAATAATATTTAAGTATCACAAAGTATGCAACTAGTTATGGTTGTTATAAAATTCTTATTAAATCCTCTCGGTTACAATAATTTTTAATCATCTGTTTCAAAGATTACTTGATTTATTCTAATATCAAATTATATTCTTGTGCTATAATCATAGTACAATTCTCTACAACACCTTTTTAGGGGAAGGGGATGGGGGCGGGCGTTTCCCTTCGGGTCGTGCTTTCCGTTCCAAGTCCTCGCTCGTGCCTCGCTGTGGGCTTTTTACTTCAATCACTAACGCTCTCACACGATGTTTTGAACCCTTAAATAATGTTTTGTGCTTTGTCATTGTTTATTCTAAATTAATTCATTATCTCTTCTGAGTATCCTTGTAACAGTTTTGCTGTTAAGTAACAACTTGTCACAATTATGTGACAAAGACATATGATGAAAAAAATTAGTAACAAGCTAACTTGTCACAGTTTTGTTACACATTTAAAGTTATCAATCATTTTGTCACAATTTTGTGACAGTTTTCGTTAAGATTGCTAATTTGTAACAACAGTACCTCGAACTACTTTGCTCACTTACCCTATTCGCATTTTTGAAAAGACAAATAGGTAACTGAAATTTAAAATATGAAGGAATAGCACTTTTACTTGTAAAGAATTTGGCATCTTTAATTAATTGGTCAAAGTAATGTTTGAGTATCTTTTATTGACCTGTGCTAAATAGTTCCCAATTCAACTTTTCTTTACGTGCGTACTTAGGAATTTATTTTTAAGTATTAGTAATAATATAAAAAGTATTAAATACGGTATACTAATGTTAAATATGCTTGTTTTATAGCTTAATCTTGTAATACTTTTTTGCTCATTATGATAAAAGTGTTTTCCGATAATATCTATTGTTGCAATTGTTACTTTGTATAAAGAAAATAACATTACAATTTCAAATATTAAAATAGCTAAGTATAAAGAGGATTGAAATAGAGAATCCCATCGCTTATTTAAAGAAAGCATTAAAAGAAATAATCCATTTGGTAATCCAAAAAATAAAATTGAATAAACAAATTCCAAAGCCCAAGAAAGCTTATCTCCTTCAAGCTTTGAACTTAAAATGCCGATAAACCCACATAAAAAAACTGATAATATAATATTTAAGTACTTCGACATATGTAGCTGTGTTTAATTTATTAATCAAAATGACGAGCGTCATTTTCTTGGTGTATCTTTTTATCTACTTCTTTTTCTTTTACTGCCTTTTCCTGCTCAGTTTTTGTCCAAGGCCGCACCTTACCAAAACCCCAATTTAACCCTGGCATTTCTTTATCTATAGTCTTTAATTTTTCATTTGATACTCCAGATTTATAAAGAATTGTTGAAGTAGATGTATTGCAGTTGCCTGTTGTTGCATCTGCGGAGAGTCCATTGTATGTAATTTTTTCATTTTTCCCAAACGATTCTGCAGTTTCAATAACTGATTTATCAAAATCATTAGTACTTATATCTTTAGGCGGTTCAATTAAAAATACTTTTTTTAAATGGTCGATATCTTTACCAGTAAATACTTCTTTATCTTGAGAGTAACCACCCTCATTATTATTGTAACTCTTTCTTACCAAAGGGCTTCCTCCCAATGGGGCTTTATAATCCTTAGGGCCAAATACATAGTAGTGAATAATATTATCAGAAGTTTTAACAACAAGAAAAGTATGTGTAGCAGGCGATAATAAATCACTTGCTTCAGGTAATGTAGTAGAATATAACCAAACAGTATCACCTCTAGGGTCTGTTTTAAAAATTGGATTATCTTCAAAAACAGAGTATGGGCTAAAATTGATATTTGGTTTTGAGTCTACATTCCACCGTTTCCCCACATCCCCATCATATTCCCAAAACAACGCCGTTTGTGCAGTTTTTGAAATCTCAAAACTTCTCTTTTGCCCATTCAATCCATAAATAATACTATCCCCATTGTATGATTTTACTGTTGCACCATACGTACTAGTATATGTAGCACTAGCAACATCAGGCAAGTAATAATCTATTTTACCATCATTATTACTATCTACAGGCAATCTTTTATCTGAAACAACAGCCATAGTATTGCCCGTATGCCCAACTAAATAATACTCCATTCCACCACGTTTATAGCTACTCTTTATTGCTATTTTTCCATTGGGAAGTAATATGGTATCTATTGTTTCATCTATTGGTTTATATACTCCCAACAACCCACTACCATATACATTCAACTCCGTTTGTACTACCTCTTTGTCCTTGCCTTTTTGTATATAAGTAGAAAGCAAATTCCCAATCGCATCCCTCACATACACTTCCGTAGTATCATTAACCCTTTTGCTTATTCTTTGCCCAGCAGCATCATAAGTATATTTCACTTTTGTGCCATCGTCTTTTACTAGGCTATCCAACTTGCCATACACATTCCAATCATTAAAAGCTACATGCTGCTTTTCATCTTTGGTTACATTGCCTATTGCATCGTATTGGTATGAATTATTTGCTCCGTTTACACTATTTGTAATCGAAGAAAGTTGGTTCGTATTTGCTTTATACGTGTAAGCGTAATTATTCAAATTCATCGTGCCGCCCGTTCCATTCCTTTGGTAGGTTTGTATATTCCCATTCGGGTCATAACTAATGCGTTCCTTATAATCATCCAATCTCACAGGGCTAAAAGTAGTGGTTTGATTTACTTAATAAAGATTGTTTAGTATAGTTTTAATTGTTCCATTTTATAAAACTAATTTTATTGTCTTTCCATAATAAAAAAGCCTTTTCTCTTTCTACATAAAAAGAACCTTCAACAATTCCATGACCTTCAATAGGAACTATTAATTTATTCTCAAAACGCCCAGGCTTATAAAAATCAATTATACATACTATATCAAAACTTGAACGTTTATTAAGTATATTTAATTTGATATTAGAAATTCTTGCAGATTCATTTTGAATATAAACTCGATCTTTTTTTAACCAATTTATAATTTCTAATCTAAGGTTCAAAGTATCTGTTTTTTTTATTGAAGTCTTTAATAACCCCAAATAAATAGAATCGACTTCAACAGGATATATCCAACCTTTTAAATCATAATACTTTTTAATTGTCAATAAAGACTTATCGAAAATGATATTATCATGTTTTTCAATAACTTTATTAGGGGTTTTAATTTTTTCTTTACAACTAGTTAAAATAAAAAAAAGTAACGGGTATATAAAAAAACTCCAAAAAGCTCTATTTTCCTTGATTATTATTTGCATCAGCTTTTATTTTATCTTCATTAACACGACCAAACCCTTGTAAATACTGCTTTTCGTTTTTCATATCATGTTCTATAAATTTACCTGAATCCATATTTTTAATAAATTTTTTCTCTAATATATAATTACCTGATTCATCTTTTTTAAACTTATATATGGCTTCTCCGTATAAGTTTTGTTTATTTCTATCAGTTGATGTAGTTGCATTTGTAGTATATACATTAACAGTAAAAACGTCATTATCTTTTTCTCTAGTACTACTGGCTAAAATTGCGACATGGCCAGAATTTTGGGTACTATTATTTGGATCTTGTAAGAAAATTAAATCACCTCTATCTGCTTTTTTAAAATCCTTTGGTTCAATTAGGTAATGATTTGCATCTTTATGATTTGTAAAAGAAACAAATTGTCCTTTTTTATCCCCAATCCTATTAGTTTCAAAACCATGACTTTGGAGATAATCTGCAACTTTGGCGTTTCCTTGTGCATATGAAAGTGAAGTTGAATTTGCGCAAAAAAGGCTTTTACCAATTATATCTTTCCAATTACTTTTTCGTAAATTTTTAAATGTAATTACGTCAGTACTTAATTCATCCCATTCGTATGTATAATTAGCAGTATTTTTTTGAGCCCAATCCGCAGCAGATTTATATTCTAATCCATCCAAATCTATCCCATCTATTGGTCTATTACTAGCAAACTGATATGGAGTTAGTTCTGGATATTTCTCCGTCAACGGATCTACTTTAGCAAATATTGGAATATCCACCAAAGAAGGTCTCATCCCATAGTCTTGCCAGCCCGTTTCTTTATCTAATTCTTTGCCGTTGTAAGTATATCTAGGTGTTATTCCATATTGTCTTTTCTCTAGTAAAGAACCAAAACTGCTATAATCTTGTGCGGTAATTACATCAGGCAAGTAGTAATCAATTTGTCCATCATTGTTAGCATCAATAGGTAATCTTTTATCACTTACAGATGCCATTATATTACCACGATGGTCAGAAATATCAAAGGTTTTGTTGCCAGTAACAGTTGTGTATTTAATGGCAATCTTTCCATTACTAAGCAAAATGGTATCTCGGGCTTCCGTTCTTTCGCCCAATGTTCCCAATTTACTACTACCATAAATAGGTGTTTCCAATTGTGCCAATGGCGCATTATTCCCTTTTTGCTTGTAAATACTTAGCACATTACCACTTGCATCACGTACATATATTTCTGTGGTATCACCTACTTTCTTGCTTATTCTATTCCCCGAAGCATCATAAGTATAGCTAATGGTAGTGCCATTAATTGTTTGGCTGTTTAGTTTTCCATACACTGTCCAATCTATATTGGTCATACCCCTTTCAGCATCGCTAGTCATTTCACCAATTGGGCTGTACTTGTAGGTGTCTGTCTGTTGTATTCCTGCATCAAAACCAAATCTTCCAGCAGGGTCGTTTATATGGTTCAATTGGTGAGTGCCAGCATTGTAGCTCCAAGTGGCACTATCAATGGTACGTCCTGCACCTCTCCGATAGAGTTGTGTAATTCCTCCATCAGGGTTGTATGAAAAACGTTCCTTATAATCATCCAATCTCACAGGGCTAAATGTAGTGGTTTCTCCCGTATTGTTTAGTCCGCTGTATGCATTCATTCCCACCAAGCGGTTCAATTGGTCGTATTGGTAACTATATACC